>Ga0210009_1000009_pt1 | contig 297058 bp, 253 predicted proteins | sample CryGeyCG2114_065_FD_185457 | JGI IMG/M metagenome (GOLD analysis project Ga0210009, IMG submission 185457) | Groundwater microbial communities from aquifer - Crystal Geyser CG12_big_fil_rev_8/21/14_0.65 (SPAdes) (version 2) | ecosystem: Environmental > Aquatic > Deep subsurface > Groundwater ...
TCAGTGAGTTGCTTAATCAAAGGGGTTAAGATGCCATCCTTGCCTGTGAGGTCTTTTCCTTCACGTAGCGCTTGAATGGCAGCATTGATATCAAAAGTAGGTGTGGTCATAAATCATCTCTTTTTGGTATAGCTTAAAGAAATGACACAGAAATTTGAACACTACCGGTTCAGGCCACCATGCACTTTTCTCTCCATGGTATACTTGCCAGTGTTGTTGGCATTTCCGTTCCTTTTTTAAAGATAATCTAAATAGCCGTTTCGAATTGTAGATCATTTTATAGAGCGAGTAGGGTATCGGTAATCAGGCCCTCTGCGCCATGGATGGCGCGGTGGAGCCCTCAGGGAAGAGTGAATGGCGTGCCTGTGTGCGATACCCTACGATGTAGCATAATTAGGAGCAGTTATTTAGAGTATCGATTGGAATACTAATGAGAGTTGCCATGCTAACTAGGGTCTTATTTCTATGGTAGATAGGTCGTTTTACGGTGAGATTTTTTAAAATCAGGTTCATGACTAGATGTGGTTCTAGCCATGGACCTGATAAAAATATAGTTTCTATTATAAATTATCCATAGCTTGTCGTGCACTTTTATAGAGTGCGCCTATTGTTTTATCTAATACCCACTTTATAAATTTATACGATAACTCTGTTATTTCAGTCACTATTTGACCTGCGAACACCAGCATGTGTCCTAGTAAACCTTTAGTTTGTTCTCCAAACTTGACTGAGGCTTTAGCAATACTTTCAAGTGCTCTCGCTAGCAAATCATAGAACGTAAGGCCGGTGCCAATAGTAGCTTGTCCCATGACAGCCGCATAATATCCAGCATCTTTGAGAAGGGTAATTAAGCCTGCACTAATTCTATCGGCCCAATAGCCAGAGAATGATGCTTGATAGCGGTTTTGATAATCTAATCTTACCGTCGATAAATTGAGTGAAGATTTTTGTTGTAGATTCCTCCAGCTACTACTGTTTGCCGTATTAAGATACCCAGGGTTAGCGGATGTTGACATTTTATGTGCTTCAGGGCGAATGCCATCACCGGAGGCGAGTAATATTTCTGAACCTTGATAAGGTGCATGGACATAAGGCCAAAGTGGAACCATAGGAACTGGATCTGAAGCATGAGTGCAACGGAAAATCTTATCTATCGAATTGGTGCTTTTAATGGAGAAACTATCTAATCCAACTCTAGGGGCACCAAAGGAATAAAGGAATACTTTATTTTTATAACGATGTTTAACCCAATCAGCAGTTAAATGTGCAAGTGCCCCGCCAAGACTGTGGCCAACACAATGGACAATTCCAGATGATGATTTTGACAGCAAAGGGGTTAATGTACTTTCAAGTGCAGGTTTAATGCTCTGAAATGTTTTGTTGAAACCTGCATGGATCAGAGCATTATTATCTGCAACGGTTAAACCAAAATGCCCATCAGTTATGGCATCTTCTAGTCCGTCAGTGCCTCTTATAGAAATGACGTGGTCGTCTTTGAACTGTTCTTTACCTGTGCCAACAATAGCGAAACCTGTTTTTCGATTTAATAATCGAGAGAATATGCTTCCCGAAACCCCTTTAATGGGTCCGTTTGAAAGGTCAAAAGAAAAATTTCTTTCGACATCTGGAGAGTTTAAAGTATATCGTCCATTAATAGGGTCTTTAATATCGTAGGCTAAAGAGGCTAATTGTACTGCTATTTTGGGTGGCAGTGTTGGCATAGTAAATTCCTTTTAATAACATTTTCCAATGGGGTTAACTAAATCGGTTGTTCATTTACAAAGTGACAAATAGATTTAACTGGGTACGGAAAGTCTGGATGCTCATCATTCGTAAGGTAATAGCTCATTTCTGGAGAAGTTAACTCACAAACAAGATTGTTAAGTATTTCACTAAATTTTTTAATAGGTTTGACGCTGTCTGTCGTTGTTAACCAAAGCAGATAATCAGCATTGTTATAGTAAGCGAAAATAGCTTGCCTATTTCTTGTTTCATCTAACATTTTCCCTGGGCGACGAGAGCGAATATTGATCTCTGGGAAATGAAACTTGCCTTCCTTGTCTGTTGCTGTTTTATCAATATACACTTTGTCGTAATTGAGATTTCGCTCCACAGTGATCCCCTCAACAGGTAAACCGTTTAAGGTTATGACACCATGTACTTCAGGGGACAGGTGTACATCGTATTTCTTTAGAAAATCAAACATGTCTGCAATTACCTGTGTAGATATAAAAATAATAATAGTGCTAGCAATGACTTTGAATATAAATTTCCCGTGTTGACCAATGTTTTTCTTTGACGAAAATTTATTCATTTTTAATGTCTTATGCTTAAAAGGAATCTATGTGAAATCATTTCACAAGTCTTAGAATAAGACAAAATATTAGAGTAAGAGAATCGATGGTACAACAGTACTAAAGTGCTATATTTTGGTTGTTACCAATGTTGTGTAAGTGTTAGTGGGTGAGTGCTGGCGCTTGATTGGTTCAGGTGCTTTCTATTGAAATTTAGGCGGCGTTAGTTTAATGGTAAATTAACTTTTAAATTCATGATGAAGTCATACAAAAGTGATAGTATCAGATATTATGTTCTTATTAGAAAGGAGCCTTATGTTTGTTGTCTTGATTAGCTATAAAAAACCAATTGCCGAAGTGGAGTTACATTTAGCCGCGCACATTGCCTACCTTGATCAGTATTATGCCGCAGGGATTTTTGTCGCCTCGGGTCGTAAAGTACCACGTACTGGCGGCGTCATCCTCGCGAAGGCTGAGAGTCGCGCGGCGCTAGAGGCCATTTTGCAGCAAGATCCGTTCTGCATTGCCGATGTTGCCGAGTTTGAGGTGATAGAGTTTGTGCCAACTAAAACCGCGCCTGGATTAGAACAGTTATTAAGATAAGTTTCTTAATATAGTGTCTTTGTCATTGAATTAGTTGGTACAACAAGGACATTACTGCGCATACGACTGAGAATGGCTTCTGCGGTATTACCTAAGACATGACCTAAAAGCCCCTGTCGCTGACGGACACCTATCACAAGATAACGGCTTTTCAGGCGGCAAGAGAGTTCGAATAGGCATAATTCAGGATCACCTGCAATTAGATGAATATTTTCCGGTGCTAGTCCTAATGCTTTGAGTTTAACAGCATGTTTTTGATGGGCAGATGCAGTAATCTCATGGATATTGAGCACATCCATATCCCGTAATATGGGTGGAACGCGGATCACATGGGCTAAATGTAGCTGAGCATCAGTGGCATTGGCGAGCATTTTGGCTTGTGCGATCACCAAATCATTGAGGGATTGTTTTTGCGGATTGGTGGTATCGAGATCAACCGCCATCAAGATGGTATTTGCTTTATTCAAGGGATTGTCACAGAGCAGCATTAGGGGCACTGGAGTATGACGGATTAAATGCCAGTCAATCGGCAAATAGTGGTTTTTATTATCTATCCATTTGATAATCATATCAAAGTCGTGCTGAGCAGAGTAATGACACACATGTTCGTAGAGCACTTTACTCCACACCAAATGCAGAGGAACCCCACTCGCATCAATATTTTTTAGCTGCTCACGGACTTCCTCCTCTCGGCGTTTCATTAATGCTTGCTGTGCAACCGCAGCTAAGCGGGGATTATAGTATTCAGGGCCGGAGAAATATTCATAGCAATAGGCAAATACTTCTGGTTGTTTTTGAAGTTGATTAGCCAGTTTTATTCCTTCGCTAATGGTATCAGTATGCGTATTCCCATGTGGTGCAACGATAAACACTTTACTCATTTGTGTTTACTCCTCTTTTCATTGCTAATGGATCTTTGAGTTGATATTGAGATCATCGTTTTTAACTTGATTAAGTATAGTTATGATATGCAATATCCGAATATTGCTTCTGTGAAAGCGACCGAATATAGCGGCAATGGCATTGTCTAATCGAATTATGAACAATCGAACCAGAGTCTGCAATTTCGTGTTTCTTTGGATATTTATCCGATATTCTGCGGCCTAGTTTGCTATCATGCCGTTTTCCTTCTTGAAACCTTACGCAGGTTTCCGCTGTACGAGTCCCGCTTTTTATGTCTATTCAAACGCTGTTATCGACGGCTCTGGCGAAACGCCATGATTTTTTACAACAAGCAGAACAGGATCAAACCGATTGTTTTCGGGTGTTCCATGGCACAGTCGAAGGCGTGAGTGGCTTGAATGTCGACCGTTACGGCGATACTTGGCTAGTGCAGAGTTTTCATCAGACCTTAACCGACGAGGAGTTAGCCGATGTGAGTGCGGTTTTACTGCAACAGGTCGATTTGCCGATTGTGTATAACGACCGCTCATTAGGCAATTCCCGCGTATTGAACGCGTTATCACCGTCACTGACAGAGATTGCGAGTGCTGAGCGAGTTATGCAGGAAAATGGCATTAAGTTTAGCACTAAACTGCGCCATGAAGGGCAAGATCCACTGTTATTCCTCGATATGCGCATTGGCCGCGAATATGTGCGGGCAAACAGCAAAGATAAAACCGTGCTGAATTTGTTTTCCTACACTTGCGGCATTGGTACAGCGGCTGCCATGGGCGGCGCGACTCGGGTGATGAACGTCGATTTTTCTTCCTTTGCTTTAACCACGGGCAAGGCGAATGCGGCGTTAAATCAGGTGTCGAATGTGTGTGAGTTTGTCCAGAGCGATGCGTTTCCGGCCCTGCGCCAATTAGCTGGTTTGAGTGTGGGAGGGCGCCGTAATCAAAAATTACCGAGTTACCCTAAATTGCCGCAAACTCAATTTGATCTGGTGTTCCTCGATCCACCGCGTTATGCCAAGAGTGCTTTCGGTATTGTCGATTTGATCAATGATTATCAAGGATTATTTAAGCCCGCATTAATGGCGACCAAAGTCGGCGGCACTATCGTTTGTTGCAATAATGTCGCTAAAGTAGACCGACAAGATTGGTTCGATAGTCTAGTGCGCTGCGTTGAAAAACAAGGCCGCAGTGTCACAGCGCACACTTGGCTCGATCCCCATGAGGATTTCCCGTCATTCGATGATAATCATCCACTTAAAATTGTCGCGTTGACCTTAAGCTAACGGCATAGCAATACGAATGGCATAGAGATACGAACGACACAGTGATATCAACGAGCAGGGCACCCGATGCGGTACCCTGTTTATTTGTCCATTTATGTGCCGCTAGATGGGTTGCAGGTGGAAGGCAATCGCGACGCGGTTCCAGCCATTAATGGCAATGATTAAGCTGGTGAGGTCGACAATTTCTTTCTCGGAATAATGCTCTGCAAGCGCCGCATACTGACTGTCATGCACGGGCGCAGTAGCAACTTGGGTTAAGATTTCTGTCCAGAGTAGCGCTGCACGTTCCCGTTCATTAAAGAGTCCATCGACCTCCTGCCAAGCGGCAAGTAAATCTAAACGCAGCTGTTCTTCACCGTCGCTTCTGGCTTCCTCTGCGTGCATTCGCTGACAAAACGCGCAGCCATTGAGTTGCGATGCTCTAAGCTTGACTAAATGCACGAGTAATGGCGAAAAGTGGGAGTCAGCTGCCGCTTTATCTAGGCTTAACAGTGCCTTGGCGAGTGCGGGTTGTAGCTGATAAATTTGCTGGCGTGGTATACGTTCTGACATAAAAGCCTCCTATAAGCTGAGGCTTCAATCTAAGCGGTTAGCGCGACCTAGGATTGGAGATTTGCGACATTTTACGCTTTTTGTATTGTCCTGGTGTTTGCTGTGTCACCCGCACAAAGTGTTGATGTAGATGGGCTTGATCGTAAAATCCGCAGTCGAATGCGACCTGCACTAGGCTGAGGTTAGGTGATTGGCTGAGTAGATTTCGGGCGATTTTGACTCGGTTTAATTGCAGTAACTGCGCGGGTGACAATCCGGTTTCTTGTTTAAATCTTCGTTCAAACTGACGGCGGCTTAAGGGCAGTTGCCTATAGAAATCCTCTAAACTGGCTTGGGTTTGAATAAGCTTTGGTAAATTCGCCTGCACTAAGCCAACCATAGCGCTTTTATGTCGAGATAACACCGCACCAAATTGCTGCTGGGAGAGTTGCAACAACCAGTGCTCAAGTAGGGCAATGCGTTGGGCTGGCTGATTAGTTTCCGCCAGTTGTGATAGCAGTTGATCCAATCCCGTTAGTTGTAATTGCGTCGCATCAATAGCCGTCACTGATGCGGCAGACAGAATATCTTGCAGTTCAATGCCGAGTAAATGAAACGCGCCGCCGGGGTGAAAGCGAACTGTCATCAGCTCGATTCCTGGCAAAAAGGCGTGGGAATGTCGGCTCTGACCACAATGAAACAATACTTGAGGTTCTTCGCCGCTGAGTGTTTGAGTAAGCGTTGGCGTTGGGAAATAGAAATGCAGGCTAGTGCCGCCGTCCGGATAAAATGTCTGCTCAATGCTCTGGGGTAAATCCGTCGCTACGCGCAAATGAAAGTAGCGCTGCACCCAAGGGCGAAGTGGCGCTAAGGGTTGAAAATGGCTAAAGCCTAAGTGCGCGAGTTCGGTCTCGAAACGCTTAAAGCTGCGCATTTCTAATAAATTTGCCCTATATCGCACGCTAAATACCATAAGCAAGTAAAGGAAGGTCAGATTAATCTAACTGAAGCATTTTTGCACCTGTGTTGATTGTACGCATTCGCCTTGGACTGGCATGGTCTGTCTACGATGTGAGTGAGTTTGCGAGGGGATTTAAAGCCTGTGTATTCGGTTTATACCGATTTGTCGGCCAATGGGCACGAACTGAATCTAGGCCAACATCAACTAAGGCGCTTCGAGGAGGATTAACTTTTACGTTTTGTATTGGGATAAACAGGTGCTATCTGGCAATAAAACGTCACCAAGGACAAGGTACATCCTTGGTGACTTTCTGTTTTTTACTCTGTATTTTCACACACTCTTAAGCATTTAAGTTAATGCGCTGAACTTAACACGCTGAAATCTAAAGTGCTTTAAAGTGTATTGCCGTGCCGCCACTGCTGGCTAGCTGTAATGTCAGGCTATCCTTGGCGCTGACCTCTTTGGTTTCAATCACATAATCATAGGGATTGGTTTTCCAATCGGCGTTTGCGCCATCGCGGTAAATCTGCGCTTGATAACGTTTTTTGGGATCGAGGAAATCCAGTTTGACCGTGACCTTGCACGCGGTTTCATCCGTGAGTGCACCTAAGTACCAATCACCTTGATCCTTCGCTTGGCGGGCAAAGACCACATAGTCGCCAACTTCACCGGCAAGCGCGACACTCTGATACCAATCGGTGGGCACATCGCGGATAAATTGGAACGCATCTAAGTGCTTTTCATAATTGCGCGGTAAGTCTGCTGCCATTTGGATTGGACTATAGAGCACAACGTATAAGGCGAGCTGTTTGGTCAAGGTGGTCTGCACACGGTTTTCTGCATCCAACCCCTTAGGCGCTAAGTCAAAAATCCCTGGGGTAAAGTCCATTGGTCCTGCCAGCATACGGGTAAAGGGTAACATGGCCGTATGTTCAGGGCTGTTTGGTGGGCTACCCCAAGCATTGTACTCTTGGCCGCGGGCACCTTCGCGGGCGATCCAGTTCGGATAAGTTCGGCGCAGGCCTGTGTCTTTAATCGGCTCGTGGCTATTGATGCTGATATGGTGTTTCGCCGCCTCGGTAACGCTGTGCAAATACTCGCCCACCATAAATTGGCCGTCGTGCCATTCGTGGCGGGTGATGCCTTGGTCATCGATGCGCTTGATTTGGCCACCATCGGCGACATAGCCGGTTTTGACTTGGGTCACGCCGTATTTTTCATACAGGGCGAAGGCATCTGCCATTTGATCGCGATAATTCGTGACTGAGCCTGCGGTTTCGTGGTGGCCGATTAAACTCACCCCTTTTTTCGCGCCGTAGGCTGTGATGGCGGGCAGATCGAAATCGGCATAGGCCTTGGTAAAGCTAAATTGATCGCCATTGTGGAACCAGTCGCCATCCCAACCTTCATTCCAACCTTCTACCAATACACCATCAAACTGATATTTAGCGGCAAAATCCATATAGCGCTTTGTTTCACTGGTGGTGGCGCCGTGGGTTGGGCCCGAACCCCAGGTATTTTCATTTAAGTGCATTCCCCACCAGATACCGACGTATTTCCCCGGTTTTACCCAAGCAACATCGCCGAGTTTATTGGGCTCATTGAGGTTAAGGATAAGGTGGGAGTTGAGCAGCCCAGTTGCTTTGTCGGCAATTTGAATGGTGCGCCACGGCGTATAAAAGCCCACTTGGGTTTTGACGCGAATGCCATCGGACCAAGGCGTGAGATCGGCCTTAAGCTTGCCATCGCGCTGCTGATCTAAGGTCATGGCGGCAAAGTCAACCAAGGCGGCCTCGTGAATACTTAAGTGCGTACCGTCCGCGAGTTTAAAGGTGAAGGGCGTGTGGACTCTATCGACGTCTTTAAGCGCTGTGGTGCGATACAAATATTCGTAGCGATTCCAGCCACGGGCAGGGATCCACCAAGCGGTGGCTTTATCGGCTTGGCCGACATTGAACTCGGTTAACTCGTCTGTGATTGATAGCGGCGAATTGGCGGGCAGGGCGGCTTGTTGGGCTAAGTGATAGCGAAAGCCAATCCCATCGTCAAAGGCTTTAAACTCGACTTCGAGTTGCACCTTGTCGTTACTTAATACCGTTGTCAGTTGATTGTGCTGATCGCGGATCCATTCCTGCTCGCCCCAAGGTTGTTGCCACTTTTCATCGGCACTTTTTTTCTCGCTGCTTTTAATCTGTAATCCTTGACCGAGTTCACCAAGGGATTGAAAAACTAAGCCTAAGCGGCTCGGTTCTATGACAGTCTTACCGTGAAAATCGATTTTATATTCGGGACGGCCAGTATCGTCACTCAAGCTGATTTGAATGTGTTGGTTGGGTGAGCTGACGGTAACGGTTTTGGCAAATACGTTGGCACTAAAGGGACTAGTGACCGCAAGGGCGATAAGTGTGGGGCTGAATAGCGCTTGCGATAGCTTTTGGCGCGCTGAACGCGAGCCGGCAATTAACTGAGTAGGGTTCGTCTCGATGAACATTCCTTGATCCTTGTTTTTATAATGAATGTGACTCACAGCATACTAGTGGCGATGGCTTTTTAACCGCAACGGCCTGCATACGTATTCACCACATTAAGGCGTGGCGTAACAGAAGTGACGAGAAGCACTGCGAGGGCACGAACAAAAGATGTGGTTTGCGTTTGACTCGGGTAAAATGCGCGCTTTCTTTTTGCTTAAAAATGCAATTTAGCGTGGGATTTACAGTGTTAAAAGTTGCTGCAGTAAGGTCAAACCGTGAAAATTAGCCAACGTTTACAACAGATAAACAGCATGATCACTGGTCATTACGATCACATTTGGGATTGCTGCTGCGATCATGGTTTACTCGGTATGCTGTTGTTAGAAAGGAGCGCTGCCCACCAAGTGCACTTTGTCGATTGTGTCCCTTCACTGATGCAGGCGCTTGAACTGCGGTTGCAGCGTTTCTTTCCCGCTGACATACTAGGCCAAAATCTACACTTAAACCCACATTTAAACCCAGACATAGACCCAAACTTAAGTTGTCATATTCAGTGGCAAGTGCATTGCCTCGATGTTGCGGCTTTACCGCTCGCGCAAACCAATGACCAAGATAAGCAGTTGATTATCATCGCTGGTGTGGGTGGTGAATTGCTGGTGGAGCTAGTGCGGGCAATTGTTGCTGAGCACCCAGAGAAGCGTCTTGAGTTTATTTTGTGTCCCGTGCATCATAATTATTTTGTTAGGCAATCACTCTCTGAGTTAGGGTTAGGGCTTAAGTCGGAACACTTACTGGAAGAGAATCAACGTTTCTACGAAATCCTCCATGTTATCAATGACGGCAATGCTAACGACCATAGGATCAGTCCATCGGGATCGCTGATGTGGAACAATCTTCGAGGAGAGGAACTCGCTTTAGCTAGGCGTTATCTACATAAAGTGATTAGCCATTATCAACGTATGCCCGAAGATAAACGCCCCCTAAGCATCATTAACGCTTATCAACAGCAGCTTGAGCTTATTACAGGCACGTTTTTTACCTAGGCGTGTGATTTATCTAGATCTTTATACTTTTTTAGCGCTCGCTTTTTCATCAAAAAATGCTAAGTTTAGCTTGGTTAATAAAATTAATGATGTCGCTACTAGCTTAGTGGTAGCCTTAGTACAGGTTGACGAGTTAGTACAAAAATACGAGGAAACTACTGCATGTCACGATCCCTTAAGTAGATGTGGGCAATAACTCGATGAGTCGTGCAGACGATAAGGGAATCATCAATAATGGTAGAATGGGGGAATATCTAAACGATGCATAATTTTTCTCGATTCCAGTTCATCGTACTTGCAGTAGCAAGTTATGCTCTCCTCGCTTTAGGTTGGATTTATTTCTCAGATCTGCTTTTAATGTTTATGACGGATCAGGAAACCGTGTTTCGTTTTTCCCTCGCTAAGGGGATCTTCTTTGTCTTCACATCGGCATTAGTATTTATCTATGTGTTAAATGCGGTGCCCGATCGCCTTATAGCCCCGTCCCGCAGTGCCATTGAGCTGACCTTTCCCCGCTCAATACTGTTAGGGCAAAGCCCGTGGTTTCGCTATTGTGTTGCGGTTTTACTCCCATTACTCACCCTATGGTTTGTCCAATATTTACCCCTCGAATTGCAGACGCGTCTGCTCCTGCTAATTTTTACGTTACCTATCTCCTTAAGTGCCATTATCGGCGGTTTTGGTCCTGGTCTATTGGCGACCTTCATATCGACATTGAGTATGCATCTATTAATGATCGATATAGATAAATCCCAGAGTGAGGTGATCTTACCTTGGCGCATGGTGAGCCTGAGTATTAATGGCATTATCATCAGTGGGTTAAGTGGCTATCTCAGGGCGTCCTTACGTAAGTCTGATTTGAGCCATCAGTTGTTGGAATCCATGGTGTCCCAGACCACGGATGCCATTTTTGTCAAGGATTTGCAGGGGCGTTATGTGCTGGCCAATAATAGGGCTGCGGCATTTGTCGGTAAATCGATAAAGGACATGATTGGCCAGAATGATGAGGCGCTATTTGAACCCGCATCGGCGGCGCTGATCCGCGTTAAAGATCAAAAAGTGCTTAACGATAAGGCGGTGACAACCCATAAAGAGCACTTACTGCTTAATACTGGACCGGCGGTATTTCAGGTGACAAAGGGGCCAGTGTTGGATTCAAAAGGACTGGTTCGGGGCATCTTTGGTATCGCGCACGATATTACCGTGCAGGAACAAAATGCCGAGCGTCTGCGCCGTAGTGAGGCAAGTCTGAAGCAGGCACAACAATTATCCGGTATCGGCAGTTGGGAGTGGGATATAGTGACCAACACCCATACTTGGTCAGAACAAGTGTTTGCTATTTATGGATTAGCAGCAAAAGAGGCCTTAGATCTTGAGCAGGTCCAGTCACTCTTTACGGCCGAAAGCTGGCAAAAATTGAATCAAGCGGTCATGCACTGTTTAGCAACGGGCGATCCCTATGAATGCGAAGCCGAGCTAGTTGAGACTAAAACTTCAGTTTCTGCATGGATTATGGCCCGTGGTCAAGCGACGCTGGATGAGCAGGGTAAAGTGATTAAACTCCATGGCACAGTGCAGGACATTACTCAATCTCGCACGTTGCAACAGCAAATTGCCGCCCAAACTGCACTATTACAACGGGTGATCCAAGGCTCGGAGCAGGGATACTGGGACTGGAATGTCGCAACGGGTGAGGTGCAGGTCAGCCAAAAATTTGAAGCGATTCTAGGCTACTCAGCGGGTGAGCTCCAACTCACTGTACATAACTGGACCCTGTTTGTGCACCAAGATGATTGGGCGGATGTGAAAAGGATCGTGCGACAACATTTACGACGCCAGAGTGCGAGCATAGAACTGGAAGTGCGCTGCAGGAAAAAATCAGGGGATTTTTGCTGGGTGCTCTGTAAGGGGCGAGTGGTGGAGGTGGACAGTCGTGGCCGTCCCTTGATGATTTCAGGAACTCAATCGGATATTACTCAATTAAAAACTCACGAGGCAGAACTCGATAGGGTTGCAAACTATGATGTGCTCACGGGATTACCGAATCGGCGGCTACTCGTCGATAGGTTTAAACAGACGATTTCGCGGGTAAACCGTAATGGCAGCCTGTGCGCCGTGTGCTTTCTCGATCTTGATGGTTTTAAAGTGGTTAACGATCAATATGGCCATGATGTGGGCGATCAATTACTGATCGCGATAGTCGATCAGCTTTCACATATCATGCGTGAGCAAGATACTTTAGCACGGGTAGGGGGAGACGAATTTGTTGCATTATTTGAAATTGGTTCCGAAATCGAGTGTATTCAGATCCTTGAACGAATGCTGGGGGCGATAGATCAAACGATTTATCTTGGGGATAAGCCACTGCGTTTAACGGCAAGCATTGGCGTTAGCTTATATCCTGAGGACAATGTTGATCCCGATATTCTGCTGCGCCACGCCGACCATGCCATGTATATGGCTAAAGCGGCGGGTAAGAATTGTTTTCAAATGTTTGACCATGATGTCGAACGAAAAATGATCGCGAAAAGGCAATGGTTAGAGGAGCTAAAAGCCGCCTTTGCGAGACGGGAGTTTGTGCTTTTTTATCAACCTAAGGTCAACCTTGCCACAGGATATGTCATTGGGGCAGAAGCATTAATTCGCTGGTTACATCCACAACGGGGTATTTTGCCGCCTAGTGCCTTTTTACCCGATATCGAGGGCAGCGAACTTGAAATCCCCTTGGGCGAATGGGTTATTAATACGGCGATGGCGCAACTGCAAACTTGGTATCAAGGGGGGCGAAATATTAAGATCAGCGTTAATGTGAGTGCGCATCAACTCCTTGCCGATCACTTCTATGATTTTTTGAAACAAGCCTTGGCTAATTACCCCGATGTGCCAACGTCAGCCCTTGAACTCGAGATCCTCGAAAGCGCAGCCATAAAAGATATGGCCCTTGCCATTGAGATTTTAAATGAATGTGCCAGCCTTGGGGTGCATTTCTCCCTCGATGATTTTGGCACAGGTTATTCATCTTTGACTTATCTGCGTCAGCTCCCTATTTCAACCCTTAAGATAGATCAGAGCTTTGTCCGTGACATGCTGGAGGATCAGGACGACCTACGCATTGTCGAAGGCGTGGTTCGGCTTGCGAGCGTGTTCAATTTGGCCGTGATTGCCGAGGGAGTTGAGAGTATCGCCCATGGCATAAAACTGGCCGAACTTGGTTGCCAGATGTGTCAAGGCTATGGTATTGCACACCCTATGTATGCCGATGACTTTATAAACTGGTATGAAAATTGGCCCTTACAGCATGAACAAATGCAGCTGGGTTTAATGCATATAGCTGAGCCAATCTCTGTAAATGGCCGTTTCAAATGATAGATTATTTGATCTGCTTTTAAGGGAATTTCATTTATGCTTCGACTCTTTTAGATAATGGATTAGCTATGCGCCTGCTGAAATCGACCCAAAACCCCGCGATAAATTTACTCACGGCTCGAGTGTTTTACCGCCGAGCTGCCCGCGCGATTGTGTTATCGGGTGAAGACATTTTGTTGCTCTATACCCAAAAATACCGTGACTATAGCTTACCCGGTGGTGGGATAGACGACGGCGAGAACTTAGAAAACGGGCTGATCCGGGAATTGAAAGAAGAAACGGGGGCCATTAAGGTACAAGTGGGCGCGCCATTTGGCCGTTACGAAGAGTTTCGTCCTTGGTATCGCCAGGGGGCAAATGTGGTGCATATGGAGTCCTATTGCTATCAATGTGAAATCGACACTGACTTAGGCATAAGAGGACTGGGCGAACCTAGCTTTGAGGACCACGAAATTAAAAATGGCATGAGACCAGAATGGATCAATATTTATCGGGCCATTGCCCATAACGAAGATATTCAGCGCCATTTCCCAAACAAGGGGCAATCGATAGAGCGGGAAACATTTCTGTTGAAACTGATCGTCGAAGAACTGCTATAGGGGTGAACTTATTACCTCAGCCTCCCCTTATCGCGATAAGGAGAGGCTGAGGTAAAGCGTATTAGATTACCGTGAGATAGATGCAGAGAAAATGGCTCATCGCTCCTGCGAGTACAAATAAATGCCAGATTGCATGATTGAAGGGAATGCGTTTTCCCACGTAAAAAATGACCCCTAAAGTGTAAAATAGCCCGCCTAGAATCAATAAATTAAACCCCAGTTCAGTCATCGATGCTGTCAAATCGCCTATCACTGTGACACATAACCAGCCCATGGCGAGGTACAAGACTAAGCTTAGCTTTTTAAATTTGTGAATAAACAGCGTCTTAAATAGGATCCCGCCAACCGCCAGTGACCAAATCGCAGTGAGGATGACAGTTGATTGTGTTCCCTGCAGGCTAATGAGCATCAGCGGTGTATAAGTGCCTGCAATTAAACAGTAAATTGCACAGTGATCGGCGATCTTAAGTTTATGTTTCCAGCCTGAGTGGCTAACACTGTGGTATAAGGTCGAGCAGAGAAAAAGCACTATGATACTCGCACCATAAATGGCAACGCCCGTAAGTTGAGTTGGCGTTAGGTGATCTTGCCCCTTGAGTAACATCAGCACCAGTGCCGCTATGCCAGCGATAACGCCTAAGCCATGGGATACACTGTTGGCGATCTCTTCTTTAATACTGTATGGCCCAGATTTAGTTGGGATATTGGCTGGGTTTTGCTGTTCGATAACACTTTGACTCGACATGGTATATACACACTCGCAAACGATAATGACCGAGTCTATCAGTTAGAAAAATAAATCACCATATTTAAGCGTACACTTGTAAGCTTAATTTAATGGTTGGGGTATGCACTACGCTTGTAGCTGTTACATACGCGTTGAACTTTGCCCTGTTTGTCTCCTCTAATCTGCATTGAGCACTCGCAAGTAAATGCAATCATTAGATAATTCATTTTCAATATTCATTTACAAAGTGCATTCGTTTCACGTTAAGCATCATCGGTATCAATGAATATCGCACAAAACCTAAGGATGGATTTTGCCTTTTCAACGTCAGCCCCAAGCTATGCCTGTATTTGCAACATCTTCTACCGCGAAAGCGAGCGGAGATGATATTGATAGTACTGTGCCTATTTCGTTCACATCGCCAGAAGGTGAGACTTTTATCGTGTTTGACTATCACCTCAGTGATCAGGGTGATGCTTTGGTATCTGAGTCTGAATCCCAATTTGAACTGTCTTGTACGTTACAAACCCGTGTTCAGGCATTGGGGGCGGGATCCGTTTTGTGCGCTCGTCAGCCATATCTTAAAGGATTTAGCCTGCTATTTTTTGTGCTGCTAGTACATGCGTGTGTATTTTTACTTATCTGCATTTTGTGGCGTCCACAGTTAAATCCCTTTGGATTAACGGAAAGCGAAAGCCGTGGCCCTAAAGCAACGGCGCTTAAAGCTTACTTTATTTATGCTCCCGCGGTAGAGAAGGCAGAAACTGCTGCACTTGAAAAGGTCATGCCTGAAAATGTTGCAGCTGAAAAAGCCGTCCTTGAAAAGGTAGAGCTGGGAAAAGTAGACCAGGAAAAAGTGAAGCCAGATACGGTTAAACCGGACATCGCTCAATCGAGCCAATCTCAATCAAGTGCCCAAAGTGAAGTTCAGCCCGCGGAAAAGGCGGCAAAAAAGCCAACTAATACGTTGGATGCCACAGAAATTAAGCCGCAGCTTGGCGCTGAGAGTTCGCCCGCAGCAGAAGGTGAAAGCACAATAGCGACAAGCTCAAGCATGAGTTTATTCACTCAGCACTATTTTGAACGTCAGCGCGAGCAAGCGCTCGATGACCTCGTGATTGAACAGGCCGATAAATTCACCCGGAAATCGAATATGAGTGAAATGAGCCCTGAGATGGAAGTGTTATTTGTCCCTAATGCCGATGATTTCGGTGGCGCAACGAGTCTAGATTTATCCTTAGATCCAAATCGTATTGTGCGTAAAGGGGATACTTGTTATCGCGTGGTACAAGTCGGCACTCAAGTTAATCCTTACGCCGAAAATTTAGGCTTCCCATTTGACTGTAGTGGCAAAAAAATCAATCAAGCGATTGATGATGCCATTCAATCTCGATTAAATAAAATGATGCTCAAACCCCATAAATAGTGACTTTATTTTATGATTTATTTTCACGCCAATTATAACTTTGTTAATTTAATTTAATTTAGTTTAATTAATTAAAAACAATGAATTATGAATCTTTATTTTGGATTGGTAGTTAAGGTTTTTAATTACTTTTTTCCTTGTTTGTTGCTGCCGCTTCTGTCTATACTGCGCACTCATCTTGTCGGAGTGCCTCTTGGCTGAGACCGTTTATTCGGGATCCGTTGAACCTGATCAGGTTAAAACCTGCGAAGGAAACAAGCGTAATAACACCCATTAAATCGTGGATCATAGTGGACAGATCACAAATGATTCAGGCTGATTTAATCGTTATTGAGCAATGAAACCTAAGTGTGCCTTTTCGGCATTTAGGTTCGATTGACTCAGCTATCAACAACTCAAGTCTCCAGACAAGCAACTCTATTTTTTTAAAGTGAGATTGCTTATGTCCAGTTCAAACCAAAACCCAGCTGTAGCTGCCAATGCGATAGAGAGCACAGCGCCAGAATCGACAATTCCTAATAAATCGACAGTGCCTAATAAATCGGCCGAGTCTAGTCAATCAACAGTGCCTAAGGCGCCGAGTCGCCGCGAAACCCGCGCCCTGGCCCAAGTCTTTATCGATACGTTAGCACCACTGCAACATCCTAATTCACAAAAGGTTTACCTCGAAGGCTCTAGTGCCGATATTCGTGTTGGCATGCGGCAAATCCTGCAGACTGACACCCTGGTCGGCGGTACAGCTGAGGCGCCCATCATGGAAAAAAATCCACCAATTCGCGTGTACGATTGCGCTGGCCCTTATTCCGATCCCAAGGCCGACATCAATGTGCGCCAAGGTTTAAGTAAATTAAGGTTACCGTGGATTGTCGAGCGTCAAGATACTGAAGTGTTAGCCTGTGCGACCTCGGATTTTACCCAACAAAGACTCGCCGATGATGGTTTAGACCATCTGCGTTTTGAGGCAGGTTCGAGTGCCATTGTCCGCCCACGCAGAGCGCTGCAGGGCAAACGAGTCAGTCAATTACACTATGCCCGTCAAGGGATTATCACTCCTGAAATGGAATATGTGGCGATCCGCGAGAACATGGCACTCGCGCAAGTACAGGATGAAATCCTCAATCGTAAAGCTAAGGGGGAAGCCTTTGGTGCCTTAGTCGGCGAGCCGATTACCGCCGAATTTGTCCGCGCCGAAGTTGCCCGTGGCCGCGCGATTATTCCGCTGAATATTAACCATCCCGAAGCCGAACCTATGATCATAGGGCGTAACTTTTTGGTGAAAGTGAACGCCAATATTGGTAACTCGGCGGTGACTTCTTCCATCGAGGAAGAAGTGGAAAAGCTCGTCTGGTCAACCCGTTGGGGCGCAGATACTGTCATGGATTTATCCACGGGTCGTTACATCCACGAGACCCGCGAATGGATTATCCGTAACTCGCCAGTGCCCATAGGCACAGTGCCGATTTATCAAGCGCTGGAGAAAGTGAACGGCGTGGCAGAGGATTTAACCTGGGAAGTGTTCCGCGATACCTTGATTGAACAAGCTGAGCAAGGTGTTGATTACTTTACTATCCATGCTGGTGTGCTGCTGCGTTATGTGCCGATGACGGCTAAACGCGTCACTGGGATCGTGTCCCGCGGCGGTTCGATCATGGCCAAATGGTGCCTGAGTCACCACAGGGAAAACTTCCTCTACAGTCATTTTCGTGAGATCTGTGAGCTTTGCGTCGCCTACGATGTATCCCTGTCTTTAGGTGATGGTATGCGTCCAGGCTCGATTGCCGACGCCAATGATGCCGCCCAGTTTGCAGAGCTTGAAACCTTAGGTGAGCTAGTCAAAATCGCCTGGGAATACGACGTACAAACCATTATCGAAGGGCCGGGACATATCCCGATGCAGCTTATTAAAGAGAACATGGACAAGCAGTTAGTTCACTGCGACGAGGCGCCGTTTTACACCCTTGGCCCACAAATTACCGATATCGCACCTGGGTATGATCATTTTACCTCCGGCATAGGTGCGGCCATGATCGCTTGGTACGGCTGCGCTATGTTGTGTTATGTCACGCCAAAGGAACATTTAGGATTACCGAATAAACAAGATGTTAAGCAAGGTTTGATTGCTTATAAGATTGCCGCCCACGCCGCCGATGTGGCGAAAGGTCATCCGAGTGCGCAAATTCGCGACAATGCGCTGGCAAAGGCGCGGTTCGAATTCCGCTGGGAAGATCAATATAACTTAGGACTCGATCCTGACACCGCGCGGGCTTATCACGATGAATCTTTACCGCAGGAATCTGCTAAAGTCGCGCATTTTTGCTCTATGTGCGGCCCTAAATTCTGTTCGATGAAAATCACCCAGGATGTGCGCGCCTATGCCGCAGGTTTAGAAGCGGAGCAAGTTGAAGCGGCTGCGCAAGTCATACAAGCTACAACGTCAGTAGCGATGCAAGTCACAATCAAGACACCGCAGGAGTTGGCAGCGGCGATGGCGCTAAAATCGGCACAATTTACCGCCTCGGGCGCCGAGATCTATCAGGTGATAGATAAGCAGGTGAAAGACAAGCTTGTCGCCGAAGTCGAGGAAGCCTAATTATGCTAGGTATTCATGGGGATAATCTGCCCATGAATACTGCTCACCCCGCGATTGTTTGGACCATAGCCGGTTCAGACAGTGGCGGCGGTGCCGGTATTCAGGCGGACCTAGCAACAATTCAAGATTTGGGCTGTCACGGTTGCAGCGTGATCACCACAGTGACGGCGCAAAGCTCAGTGGCGGTCACTTTAGTTGAGCCCGTATCGGCGGCGATGTTAATGGCCCAGCTGACGATTTTAGTTTCAGACTTGCCACCCAAAGCGATTAAAATCGGCTTACTGGCGGATCAAACTCAAGTAGTCTTGCTGGCTGATTGGTTGACGAGTTTTAAAATCCACTATCCATCTGTGCCTGTGATTGTCGATCCTGTGATGGTCGCCAGCTGTGGCGATGCGTTAGCAGTAGATAACAGTCTGGATATAAAAAGTACCGCCAAATCAGCCTTAGATTTTAAGCCTTTCAAAGGCTTAATCGACCTTATCACACCCAATGTGCTCGAACTTGGGCGGTTAACCCACAGTGATGTTTCGACTAAAGCGCAATTCGCTGCCGCGGCACTGACTTTATCCCAGAGTCTTGATTGCAGTGTGCTCGCCAAAGGGGGCGATGTGAGCTTTGGCAGCGCTGATATTCTTGGTGATACTCATGCTAAAACTCAAGCTCAAGCTCATATTATCACTCTCGATAGCAACGGCTGGGATCTTGATCTGGCCGAGGATTATCTGGTTTGTCGTCAAGTGCGCGCAAGCTCAGAGCTGCATCAAAATGGGCGTTTCTGGTTAGCGAGCCAGCGAGTTAATACCCGTCATAACCATGGTAGCGGCTGCACTTTGTCATCGGCCATTGCCGCCGTGTTAGCGCAAGGTTTTGTATTGCAAGATGCGGTGGTTGTTGCCAAAGCTTACGTGAGTCAAGGCTTAAGCGCGGCGATTGGTTTAGGGCAAGGTCCTGGGCCATTGGCCCGCACGGGTTGGCCTAATGACTTGTCCCGCTACGCCAAAATAAATCAGTGGGATGGCAATTTTATCGATCATCACAAGCAAAACTTTGATGTTGGGAGTGATTTAGCAGCAACAGTTTTATTTGCAACAGATCAGGCAAAAGCTCAGGCAAGGGTTCAGGTAAGAATAGCCTCGACGGCACCTCAAAATATTTTATCCCAGGGTTTTAAAGTGCTCGATGCCGATCTCGGTGTGTATCCCGTGGTGAGTGACTTAACCATGCTGGAGAGTTTGTTAGCTGCGGGCGTTAAAACCCTGCAGTTACGGATAAAAACAGATATGAGTGAGTTAGGCGAATCAGAGCTAGTTGGCTCGGAATTAGAAGCACAAATTCAAACGGCCATTGCCTTAGGCAAGCATTTTAATGCACAGCTTTTTATCAATGATCACTGGCAGCTAGCGATAAAATACCATGCTTTTGGGGTGCATTTAGGCCAAGAAGATCTCGCTGTGGCTGACTTAGTCGCCATAAAAGCGGCGGGACTCGCGCTCGGCATATCGAGCCACAGCTATTTCGAGCTGTTATTGGCGCATCAATGCTTGCCATCCTACATAGCGCTTGGGCATATATTCCCCACCACGACGAAGCAAATGCCTTCGGCGCCCCAAGGGCTTGCAAAACTTACACATTATGTGGCGCTGCTCCAAGACCATTATCCCTTGGTCGCCATTGGCGGCATCGACTTAGATAATTTAGCAAAGGTGAAAGCCACTGGTGTGGCCAATATTGCTGTGGTGCGGGCAATAACCGAGGCTCAGGATCCTGTCGCAGCGTTTGCAGAGCTAAGCCAAGCTTGGGAGCCATATTGGGGTGCTAAGTGCATGCCAAATATGAGCACAAATAAACCGCTTTATAATGGCGAGACGGCCAGTGGCAAAACACTCAGCGATGCCGATTTTATGCGTTATTCTCGGCAAGTCTTACTGCCTGAAGTCGGTGAGGCAGGGCAATTGCAACTGGCCGATGCCAACGTTGTAATTGTTGGTCTTGGCGGCTTAGGGCAATTGGCGGCGCAATATCTGGCCTGTGCAGGTATTGGCAGTTTGACCTTAATCGACATGGATAAGGTTGAAGTTTCGAATCTGCCAAGACAATTGTTATTCAACGATGCCGATATTGGGCTCAATAAGGCGCGAGTTGCCAAGCAAAAGCTTAATGATTTAGCGCCACATTGCACTGTAACTGCCCATGAAACAGCATTTAATACAGAAACCTCTGCTCATCACTTCGCTGACATTTTTCAGGCAAAACAATGGGGTAAAAAAGTGCTTGTGCTTGACTGCACCGATAACTTTGTGACTCGCCAAGCCATTAATCGCAGCTGTATCGAAGCGGCTTTACCTTTAGTCAGCGCATCAATCACGGCATTTAGTGGCCAATTGCTTGCGGTCGACCAAATGCAGTTTCCCTCCGGTGGTTGTTATCACTGTATTTTCCCAGCGCAGACGAGAGTATCGCAGAGCTGCAGCACCCAAGGCGTACTCGGGCCCAGCGTTGGCGTGATGGCGTCAATGCAATCCTTGGTGGTCATGCAACTCTTGCTGAGTGTGGACTGCGGTTGTGATGCACCTAAAAATGCCTTGTTGGGGCGTTTTTGGCGCTTTGACGCTAAATCCCTTGCATGGACCGCTGCTGTATTAACGCGGGATCCCCACTGTGACGTATGTGGTCCCAAAGGGGCTTATCTATCATCAAAGAAAGATAGTCTTGAGGTTTGATATGATTTTAATTCACATAAATAATGTCCCACAGTCGTTGACTGAACCGACGTCGATCGCGGCTGTGGTTCTTGCGCAAGATATTGCCCTCGATTCAGTCGCTATCGTGTTGAATGCAGAGGTGGTTCCGCGCAATCGCTGGCAATCCATTCTCTGTCAACATGAAGATAAGTTAGAACTTTTTTCAGCTGTAGCGGGAGGCTAGTATGTTAAAGATTGCCGATGTGGAGTTTGAATCGCGGTTATTTACCGGAACGGGGAAATTCAGTAACAGCCAAGTGATGCTCGAGGCGATAACGGCTTCTCGATCGCAGTTAGTGACAGTTGCGATGAAAAGAATTGATTTCAAAATGGGGCTAAATGATTTGCTCACGCCGTTACGCCAAGCGGGTGTACGGCTATTGCCTAATACTTCGGGGGCGAGAAACGCCAAGGAAGCGGTGTTTGCCGCTGAGCTTGCCCGTGAAATGCTGGGTACTTCGTGGATTAAGCTCGAAATCCATCCGGATCCTAAGTACTTGATGCCCGATGCGATTGAAACCTTAGCCGCGGCTAGGATCCTCTGTGAGAAAGGCTTTATCGTGTTGCCCTACGTGCATGCCGATCCTGTGCTATGTCGTCGCTTGGAAGAAGTGGGCTGCGCCGCGGTTATGCCACTGGCGAGTCCGATTGGCAGTAATCAAGGTTTAGTCACCGAAAGCTTTTTAAAAATCATCATAGAGCAGGCGCGGGTGCCAGTGGTGATCGATGCCGGCATTGGCGCACCTTCACAGGCTGCGCGGGCAATGGAGTTGGGTGCCGATGCGGTGCTCGTTAACACAGCTATCGCCAGCAGCGCGTCGCCGATAGTGATGGCCGAGTGTTTTAAGGAGGCGGTGCAATGCGGTAGACGGGCCTTTGAAGCAGGGCTTGGCCGAGTACAAACTGGCGCGGTACAGACCAGTCCTCTGACGGGATTTTTAAACCAATGAGTTTTGTCGCTGAATTTGCCAAGATCCCACGGGATAAACTGTTACTCGATTTGTATTCTTGCACTGCCCAAGATGTCGAGCGGGCGTTAGTGAGTTCAGAAGGGGATTTACGTAGCCTACTGGCCTTGCTATCACCTGCGGCTGAACCTTATATCGAAACCATGGCGCAGCGCTCTGCGGCGCTTACGCGGCAGCGATTTGGCGCGAATCTGGGTCTGTATTTACCGCTATACGTCTCGAACCTCTGTGCCAATGAATGTGATTACTGTGGCTTTAGCATGAGTAACAAACTCAAACGCAAAACCTTGAATGAGCAGGAGTTGATGGCCGAGATGGCCATTATCAAAGATAGGGGATTCGATTCGATCTTACTGGTGTCGGGTGAGCATGAAACTAAGGTTGGTATCGATTATTTCAAGCAAATGTTGCCGCTGGTAAAGCAGCAATTTAGCCATGTGGCGATGGAGGTCCAGCCCATGGGTGAGGAGCATTATCACCAGTTAGTCGCGCTAGGTTTAGATGCTGTGATGATTTATCAGGAGACCTATCAGCCAGAAACCTATGCCAAACATCATACGCGGGGAAAAAAGCAGGATTTTGCCTACCGTTTGGAAACTCCAGATAGGATAGCGAGGGCGGGTGTCGATAAAATAGGTCTTGGGGTATTACTAGGGCTGGATGATTGGCGTTTAGATGCGTTAATGATGGGATACCATCTCGATTATTTAGAGCGGTGCTATTGGCGTACCCGTTTTAGTATTTCGCTGCCAAGGTTAAGGCCCTGTACTGGCGGGATCACCCCAAGAGTCATGCTATCGGATCTAGGTTTAGTGCAAATGATTTGTGCATTTAGACTTTTTAATCAACAGCTTGATATCAGCATGTCGACAAGGGAAAGCCCTGAGCTGAGGGATAATCTACTGCCCCTTGGGATCACGCAAATCAGTGCCGGAAGCTCGACCCAACCGGGGGGCTATCAAGCGCCTGACAGTCAACTCGATCAATTTGAGATAAGTGATGATCGCAGCGTCGAGCAAGTGATCGAACAGATGCAACGGCAGGGGTTTAATCCGGTATTTAAGGATTGGGAATCGGCGTGGATTGTGGCATAAATCCCAGAGAAAATATGGCTCGAAACGGCGATAGACCTGTACATTCAGGGAGGCTTGGTTAATAATTAACCCATTATCACAGGGGCAGGAATACCGTTATGCAAATTCAATCTGCTTATTCATCCGGTCTGCAGGGCTTGCAAAGTGCTCAATCTGGGTTGACTCAAGCGACGATCGATGTGGCTAAACCGACACCGACTCAAAGCTCCACTCAGACAGAGCCCAGCAAAGAGGTGGCACAAACCGATAAAACCTCGGCATTGCTTTCTGCCAATGAGTCATTAAGACAAGGTGAAGCATCGGCCAAAGTGATTGAAACCGATTCAGAAACCATAGGCTCGATCATTGATATCAAGGTATAAATACTATGTCTGTCGTGGCGCTATCATCCAAGGTTGGAGCGTCATCCTCTTCGTTTTTAGGGCATGATAAGCCACAGCTTCAAACTAAGATTTATCAAGGCGATAAGGTTTATCAAGGAGCTAGCGGCCAAGCGGCATTAACCCAAACCGCTGCAACCTCACTATTTAGCTCTCCTAAAATTGAAGCGAGTGGGCCGATTGAACCACTGTTGTCCAGTGCCACTGGCGAAGCTGGGCGTGCCTCCCTTCTTTCATTTAAATCAGTTGCCTCAATTCATTCCCCTGTTTTAGTGACGGAGAATGCCTCTGCTGTCAGTAAGCTATCGGACTCTGACACTGGGATCTCTGATTTAACTATTCCCTCTCGCTCAAATGCCCTTAGTGTAGATACTTTTCTACCCAACGCGGCTTTACATTCAGATAGCGCGAGTTTCAGTTTATTGACTGGCCCGCGTTCCATTGCTGGTATGCGTGAAGGGCAGATTGCTACGCCGAACTCGGCCGCCGTGACACCATCTGTAACACTTGGGGCGCAATATGCCCCATCAATTGATGCCGCAGATGTGGCGGCCTTCGAGCCTTTAATCACTTCCTTCACGGGTATTGGTATAGGGGGAAATTCATCCACGACAGGGGCTTCTTCTTTGTCACTCAGTCCAATGGACGGTGTTTTTTCCCAAGTGAGTGAGCCAATCTCCTCAGACATAGTGATCAAACCTGATGTTTTCGCGGGTATTTCTCGGGAGGAGATAAGGGGGAATAATGCCGCTGTCTCTGGAATAAACTCTTCTGCACCCAATGAACCTCCTTTGACTCCCGTTGAACAACAGCCAAATAACGCCGAACAAAACACTGAACAAAAGTCGGTACAGGATCAATTTAACTCAGTGTTTGGCAAGTCTGTAAATGGTGAAAAAGACGTTAAGGCACAACAGGATAAAGCGGCGCAAGCGGAAGCTATCCGTGAGCAGGAGGAAAAACAGCAAGCATTAGCTGCGATATTTGCGAAGCAAAACAGCCAGGCACGAGTGAACGCCCAAGGAGGAGATGACTCCCAAAATACAACGCAAACGCAATCCTCTCCGTTAGCTCAAGAGAAGCATCAGCAAACCGAAGAGCAAGAGGCTGTTAAACAGCAAGAAGCACAGGTAGCAACGCTTAAATCACGGGATATAGAAGTCAAAGCCCATGAGCATGCCCATGCGACCGTCGGTGGACAATATGCCCAGAGTCCCAGTTTCAAATACCAAAAGGGCGCGGATGGGCAACGTTATGCGATCGATGGCGAGGTTCAAATTGATGTGTCCGCTGTGCCAGGTGATCCCCAAGCAACGATCAATAAAATGAAACAAGTCTATGCGGCGGCAATGGCGCCCGTTGATCCTTCTAGTGCAGATATTCGCGTTGCCACAGAAGCATTAAAAAAAATGGATGAAGCTAAGGCATTATTGGCTGAGGAACGTCAGAAGCAAATTGTAGATCAAGAAACCGTCCAAACTTTGATTGGTGCAGATGCCCAAATTGACGAGTTGCCCCCCCTAAAGGAGCACACTATTCGCGTAGCGGGAGAGGTGGATGCGTCGGGTAACATTGCCCAGCCCCAAGACTCGGCTTCAGCGCCAGTAACAGAAGTGGTTGATAAGATAAAACAAACAATAGCGGAGCAGATATCTTCACCTAAGGCAATAGAAGATGGGGTGATTACTGATAGCGTTGAGCCTCCAATGGCCACATTAGCCTTTAATGCTACACAATCACAGAATAACCGGGCAGCATTGCATAGTCTTGAAGCATCTCCAGTGCAGATGGACAGTGGTGCAAGTCGTTTTTACACTTCGGTTGGTTATCAAAAAGCTCATTTTCTTGATGTTAGTGCGTAAGTCTCAATTACTGGCATATTGTGAGCGAATGAATGCCCCTCACTCCATCGATGCTATTCCGTGCTGTTTTAATTCATGCTGTTTTAAGATCATTGAGGCGAGTAATTTTGATGCAGGGCCCTGCTGATCGCGATTGGGGATCACTAGACTCAAGATAATGCGGCGTTTTTGGCTGCCCTGCAAATGCAAGCGCACTAATCCCCCCGAGGCCAATTCCTCTTGAATAAGGAATGAAGGTATCCAGCAAAAACCAATTCCCTGCTTTAAGATCACTTTTGCCTCATGGAAATTGGAGACTGTCCAACGCTGCTCCGCCTTAAGCCAGCCGATATCAATATTAGATTGTACCCCAGTATCTTTAATGACGAGCTGCAGGTGTTGCGCCAGAAGTTTATCGTCATCGAGGGTGCCTATTTCGGCGAGCGGGTGACTTGGATGGCAAACAAGATGGAGTTCGTGCTCACACAAAGGTTCGGATAAATAACCTTTTGGGGGTATGCCGGCACAGATAGCAATATCCACCTTATTCTGTTGGATCAACTCCTGGGTCCCGGTGATCACTGAGTCCAAAATGATAATGCGAGTACCACGACTATGGGGCAGAAAATCATTGAGGGCACAGACTAGGCTCTCCATTGGATACACAATTTCGCGGGCGATAGTGAGTGTGGGTTCCCAGCCCTGTTCAAGATTGCTGGCAAGTTGCTCTAACTCGCTGACCGCTTGGGTCACATGACGTGAACGGCGTAATAGCACTTCACCTTGCTGGGTGAGATAGGCTTTACGTCCCTTAACCTCAAGCAGCTCTATCCCCAACTGGTGCTGCAACTTGGCTACGGCATGATTGAGGGATGACTGACTCTTATTCAGTTTTTCAGCCGCTTGGGCATACCCGCCAAAATCGACGACGGCTTGCAGAATACGCCACTGTTCTAGGGTGGATTTAGCCCGAGTCATAATTGTCTCAAAAAAACGATAGATAGAGGCTTATAGTGGCGGCTAATTATCATTTTTTCAATTAATTCCGCATTTACAACGGGTAAAGCGCGGGCTTATTGCGGTTGGTTTTGCCCTTCAGTTACGGCATCGGCCATTCTCTGAATGAGGGATGCGGGATCGATGGGATCACCAAGGCAGGCACTCAACTGACTGCTTAAGGTGAGTGCATCCTCATTGACGACCAGAAGCTGAAATAAATCGGCTTTATTTTGGGTATTCAGGGTTGTTTGATAGACGAACTGTGCTAATGCTGACTGCCAAAGGGACTGATAATAGAGAGGCCCTTCGTTGACGATGGCACTGAAGCTATATTGATAATGGTTAGTCTGCGGCCAAGGTTGGCCAAAACTCTTTTCGAACTCAGCACTAAGCTCGGGGTAACTTTGTGTACTTAAGTCCTGGGGGAAATCTAACGCAACCTTAGCGCGAAAAACTTTCATTTGTTTTGCATAGGCTTTAGCAAGTGAGCCCCGCTCATTGAGATAATCTGCTGCAAACTGTGGAAAAAGCTGATGGCGTAGCACTTCGGCTAGCCACAGGCTAGGTAGCTGATTGCTATCCATGGTTGGGGCTAAGGTATTATTGAGGTAAAAGTGGCTACCCCGGGCAAGGGCAGTGATGGCCTTGGCAATGGCTTGGGTAAATTGCTCTATATCTTTGTAACTGCTGAGCTGTGGTTTGAGATCTAAGGCCTGTTGCCCAAATTGCTGACCTATGACACTTTGACGCAGTGTCTGTTGATAATTGCGATGCTGTGCTTCATCGAAGGAAATATAAAGCTCACCCAATAATCTTTGCTGATGGTAGACGCGAACCATTTGCTGCTTTGGCAATGTGCCCGGTTGCTGAGGGTGCAAGGGCTCAAACTTAAGTCCAAAAGTGGCTAAATACGTAAAACCTCCATTGAGTATGGCCTGAGTCGATAATATTGGGCCATCGGCAGCGTCCAGCATTGCCAAATGTCGACCAAGATCCCAAGGGGCAACATTGATAGCCTCTGTTTGACTGTCGAGAAATGCTTTAACTAACGTGGGGGATGAGAGCTGCTGCGAATTCAAACGCCAACTGGCGTAATCGTTAAACCCTGCGGCAGTCGCGGCCTCTTGCCATAAAACGGCGATGCGACTCAGTGCCGTCTGGTTATATTCGCTCGCCCGTCCTTGGTAGGCCTGCCACACGGTTTGACGACACTGTGGATCGGTTTGTTTCAGCAGATAATGGGCAATGGTGCCTGAAAAATCGGCACTCTTAGGCTCGTTTGTTTGCTCATCTAAGTCTATTTCCCCTGTGTTGTATTGCGTCTCGGTGGGGAGCTGGCATTGAACATTTTGGATATCGAGACTCAGTTGTTGGCTTGCCAACCCTTGCCGAATACTCGCCTGGGCTGTGTGCAGTTTGGCTTTATAGTTCAGATCCCAATGCTGACTTAACAAGGCCTTAAGTTGTGAACTCAGTAATACTTGCTCGCGATTACCTTGGCTTAATGCAGCGGAAAGCTGTTTAAATTCAGCTTGAACCACTAAGTTGCTGAGTGTGTCGGCTAAGTGTAACTGGCATTGCAGTAGCCCTTGCCGTTCCTCGCTCGAGAGGTTGAAACTGCGGTAATACTTCAACCTGTCATTGATATTATTCAGCCCTATGGTCTGTTGTTCTAACACTAAGGCTTGTTCCGCCAGTGACAGTTCCTGTGGTGTATCAGCGGCTAAAGCGTCATTTTCTAAGGCCCCAACTTTGCGATCCTTGAGAATGGCAAAGGCGTTTGTTAGCTCGATACTGGGCAATCGCAAACATTGTTCTACCAGCAGTGGCACAGGGCTTGGCGCTGCATGTACCACAGTAGCGGGCAGTAAGTAAAGGCTAAGTAGACTAGCGGTTAACGTTGTTCTTAGCATAGGCCAGGTATTCTGCAACTGTTATAGAAAAAACGTGTTTAAATCCACTAGGTTAGATCTTGATTTGGCTGGTTTTTTACCGCGATAATCGTGGCACGTTTGGGCGCCGGGTAACCTTCAATCGTCTTTGTGATATCCGTCGGATCTAGGTATTCAACCAGTGACTCATTGGGCATCCAGTCGGTACGCCGCTGCTCAGCAAGGGCGGTGACATCAATATCGACGCAGCGTATGTCGGTGAAATCACACTTCTTTAACCAGAGCATTAAGGCTGCGACGGATGGAATAAACCATACATTATTCATCTTGCCATATCTATCTTCGGGAACGAGTACGGCATTTTCATCGCCATCGATAACTAAGGTTTCTAATACTAGCTCCCCTCCCATGCGTAATTGATCCCGCAATTGCAGCAAATGATCGATAGGTGAGCGTCTGTGATATAACACCCCCATTGAGAAAACGGTATCGAAGGCATCGAGTGGGGGTAATTCTTCAATCCCCAGTGGTAAAAGATGCACAGGATGGTGATTGCCCGCTAAGCGTTTTACCGCCTCAAATTGGCATAAAAAAAGTGGGGAAGGATCAATACCGACCACACGTTGTGCACCTGCGCCCAACATGCGCCACATGTGATAACCACTGCCACAGCCGACATCGAGTACAGTTCGATGATGGAGCGGTGAAATATGTTGTTTTACCCGATCCCATTTCCAATCGCTGCGCCATTCGGTATCGATATGAATACCGTGAATATGAAAAGGCCCCTTACGCCAAGGCATAAACAGGCGCAATAGATTTTCTAGCTTTTCCTTTTCACCAGAACTGAGTTGCTCGCCTGTGCCGACGGTGACGCTATCGATAAAATTCACTTGATCTGGCGTGGGGTAGTGCAGCTTATTGAGCACTTTTTCCCATTTAGGTAAGTTGCCATGTTTATGCTCCCGTTGCCATCTGCCCAAAATACTGGGAAGGGTTTCGAGCCAATGTTGCAGATTTGAATCGGCGATTTGTTGGTAAAATGAGCTAAAACTGATCACTTGATGGCCACCATAGATGCAAAATTAAAACATTGAAACCAAAGGCTAAAATGACTAAACCCTTGGCTGGTGAGGCGCTGTTGATGTGTATTTAAGGTATCGGGTTTCATCACATTTTCCAGCGCGCTGCGCTTTTGGCTAATTTCGAGTTCGCTATAGCCGTTGGCACGCTTGAAATCTAAATGCTGCTCTTCAAGCAAGGTTTGAATGGGGGCATCCTCGAAGCGAATTTTTTCCGATAGCACGAGCATTCCACCGGGATTGAGGCCACGATAAATTTTAGCGATCAGTGCATCTCTATCTTCTGGCGGTAAAAATTGCAGGGTAAAATTCAGCACGACCAAAGAGGCATTCTGAATGTCGATATCACGGATATCACCACAAACCAGATCGACATCGGTGTCGCTCACATAGGCACTTAAGTTTTCTTGGCAGCGCGCGATCATAGATTCACTATTATCTACGGCAATGATACGACACTGACGGCCTTGGATCTGACGACGGATACTCAAGGTCGCGGCGCCTAGGGAACAACCTAAATCATAGATTTGCGTATTTGGTATGACGAAACGATTCGCAAAATCGCCTATGGTATTGATAATTTGCGTATATCCGGGTACCGAACGGCGGATCATGTCACTGAAGACACCTGCTACACGGTTATCAAACTGGAAATCGCTAATGTGTGCACTCGGTTGAGCGTAGATCGTATCTTGAGAAGCGTTCATCTGGGTTTATCTCGAAAATTCAACCCGGCATTTTAACGAATCCCATTGATTAGCAGCAAGTCTCAGGCTAGTAATTTGCGATAAATTTTTGTCTAATATGCCAAAGGTAACAAAATTTTTACATGTACATTAGGTACTAGGGACCCAACTTGAAGTTAGTGCTCCATTTAATTGTGATCTTGTGCTGTTGTTTTTGGAGCATGGCTGGACAGGCCAGCAATGCGTCATCTATGCCTCTTGTGGTGGTGATGGGAGAAGACAGCTTTCCCTATCAGTATGTCGATAGTGACGGTGAGCCGAGTGGTTTATTAGTGGATCTCTGGAAAGAATGGGCTAAGCAAACCCATACGGAAGTCATATTTGTGGCACGCCATTGGCATGAATCACTCGAGCAACTACAGCAAGGTAAAGCCCAAGTACATTTGGGTATGGGTAAAACCCCTGAACGTGAAGCGATATTTGATTTTGCTACCCCAATTGCCGATGTGGGGACTTATTTGTATTTGCACAAATCCTTGCAAGGTAAAAAATCGATTAAGGAGCTGGTTCCCTATCAGATTGGGATTGTTGCAGGTTCTTCCCACGAGGCGGAATTACATCGAATCGAACCCAAATTAGTCTTTAAACGTTATGAAAGTCGTGAAAAATTGCTTGCGGGTGTCTCATCGGGTGAAACTGTGGTGTTTGCGGGACTCGAGGGATACTTGAAAGACCCTTCGTCATCCCAAGATATTTCGGCTAACTTTCCTATCACCGCACGGCTCCAAATTAAAGCGATGCAGTTTGTTCCCGCCGTGCTCAAAGGTAATCAAGCCTTGCTCGATAAGATTAGCAAGGGTTTTTCTGCATTAGATCCCCATTTTATCCAGCAGACGGAACGTCGTTGGCTTGGCTATCACAGTCAAAAAGCCGGACTGGTCATCGCGATGCAGCTTGGTGTCGAACCCTTTGTGGACCTTGGTGTTGATGGTTTACCCCACGGTTTATATGTCGACATGTGGCAATTGTGGTCTGAAAAAACGGGTATCGGTATTGATTTTATTTCCGGTGATATGAACACCAGTGTGAATGATGTCCGCCAAGGTTTGGCCGATGCGCACATTGGTTATCCTGAAAGCGATGATCTCAAAACTGGGCTGAGTCGTGTATGGCAACTCTATACGGTTAAGAGCCGTTTATTTCTCTATCAACAGCAGTTAACGGATTTACGAGATTTAAAGGGGAAACGCATAGGCGTCGTACCGACGGCACCTTATCTTGTCGCCCTGAGGAAGTCCCTGCCAGAGGTATCATTACGTTACTATGACACTATGGATGCCATGGTGGCTGGGGCGAGGGTGGGTGAAATTGTCGGGTTTGTTGCTTCCGGTGCATGGACTTCCCATTATTTGCTGCTCAACAAAGGTTGGTCCGATTTTAACCAGTACCCGGATCTTGAGTTCTCGACCCATATCTATGTGTTAGCGCGCAGCGATGATCCCGGGCTTATTCAGCGGATAGCAAACGGTTTTAGCAACATCAGTCCCCAAGAGTTCGCCAATATCGAGCAAAAATGGATGCTCAATCCCAAGGATCATATCTTCAATGGGACAGCCCATGACCAGATTACATTAACCCCCGCCGAACGTGCTTATATTGAGGGCCTTGGGGAAGTAAAAATGGGTTATCTCAAGCAATGGTCTCCTATGGAATTTACCGATGAGAAGGGGGCATTTGCAGGGATCAATAGCGATGTGGCTAAGCTGCTGCAAGAACAACTACCGCTTAAGTTAACCGCCGTAGCCTTCGATGATTGGCATGATCTTATTCAGGCTCTGCAGCAGGGCGAGATAGCCTTGGCGGGTAGTGTGGCTCAAACTGCGGAACGTCAACAAAGGTTGGCCTTCAGTGATGCCTACTGGCCATCACCTTGGGGGTTAGTGTCTCAACTAGAACAAGTGTCAGTCTTTAACATCGCCCAATTAGCGGGACAGAGGGTTGCTGTGGTCGAAGGCTATCATCTCGTCGCTCAACTTATGGCGTTGCAGCCTTCGCTCAAACTCGTGCTTGTCCCTGATACTCAAGCTGGGCTTGCTGCCGTGGCAAATGGTCATGCCGATGTGTTTATTGATAAAGTCGTCACCTTGGCCTCTGAGCTTAAAGCGGGCCAATATCCTTCGCTTAAGATGTCGCTCCTGAGTGACTTAGCCGATCAACACAGCCATATTGGTGTTTATCCTAAGTTCAAGCCATTAGTGCCGCTTATCAATAAAGTGCTGGCGCAGATCGATGCCAGGCGCCAACAACAGATCTACTCCCATTGGGTGTCTTTTGCGGTGGAAGCGGATAACAGCCAATATATCCAATGGTTACGCTATTTACTCTTAGGTGTACTGGGGTTATCTGTTGTGATGGTCGCTGTGTTGGCCGTTAATCGCAGGCTCAATCTTGAAATTACTCGCCGCCTTACGGCGGAAAAGCGCTTGCTCTATGTCGCGAGCCACGATGCGCTAACTCAGTTACCCAATCGTGCCTTACTCGACGATCGTTTATCCCAGGCATTATTATCACACCAAAGGGAACAGGCCCATTTTGCCCTGTTATTTGTCGATTTAGACGGATTTAAGCAGATCAATGATCATTACGGACACCCTATCGGAGATGAGCTGCTAGTGCGAGTGGCGCAGTTGTTGAGCAAGGTGGTACGCGGCTCAGATACGGTTGCACGTTTTGGTGGCGATGAGTTTGTGATCCTACTAAATCGTGTGCAAGATCTCGATGCGGCCACCCAAGTTGCTGATAATATTCTGCAGTCACTCTCTAGTCCCTTCACCATAGAAGGAGTCAATGTTGATATCACCGTGAGCATAGGTGTAGTGATCTATCCCCGTGATGGCGATACCGCCATCGGATTGTTGAAAAAGGCCGATCAGCTGATGTATCAAGCCAAGAGTGCCGGTGGTCGTTGCTATCGCTTAGCTTGATGTTTTTTTGAACGCTTATTCGCCGACAGTGCGTTCGCTACTAGTCAAGGGCGTAAAACTGTTTGATACTTCACCGCCTAAGAGTGAAGTACTTTGGTAATCGGCATTATTTGACTATAATGCCGCTTTTATCTCGTTTTGATTATTTCCAAAGCACCGGTTTCCGGATAAAGGATAGAGTTAGATGCGCAGTCATTATTGTGGAGACGTCAATAAGTCTCACGTTGGACAAGAAGTTACCTTGGTAGGTTGGGTTAATCGTAGCCGTGATTTGGGTGGCGTGGTCTTTTTAGATTTAAGAGACAGAGAAGGTCTGGTCCAAGTGGTTTACGATCCAGATTTACCTGAGGTCTTTAATGTTGCCAGTACGCTGCGCGCCGAGTTTTGTGTTCAGGTAAAAGGTCTCGTTCGTGCCCGTCCTGACAGCCAAGTCAATGGTCAAATGAAGACGGGTGAGATTGAAGTCTTAGGTAAAGCACTGACCATTATCAATGCCGCCGATCCGCTGCCACTGAGTATGGATAACTACCAGAACAACAGTGAAGAACAGCGTCTTAAGTACCGTTATTTAGATTTACGTCGCCCTGAAATGGCGCAGCGTTTGATGTTCCGCGCTAAGGTGACCAGTGCCGTGCGTCGTTTCCTCGACTCAAACGGCTTCTTAGATATTGAGACGCCAATTCTGACCAAGGCAACCCCAGAAGGTGCCCGCGATTATTTAGTGCCAAGCCGCACTTATAAAGGTCAGTTCTTTGCCCTGCCACAGTCGCCACAGCTATTTAAACAGTTGCTGATGATGTCAGGCTTTGACCGTTATTATCAAATCGTAAAATGCTTCCGTGACGAAGATTTACGTGCCGATCGTCAGCCAGAATTCACCCAAATCGATATCGAAACCTCATTTATGACGTCCGAGCAAGTGATGGCGAAGACCGAAGAAATGATGCGTGGCCTGTTCCTTGAGATGCTGAACGTCGATTTAGGTGAGTTCCCACGCATGACCTACAACGAAGCCATGCGTCGTTTCGGTTCAGATAAGCCTGATTTACGTAACCCATTAGAGCTGGTGGACATTGCCGATTTACTCAAAGGAGTGGAATTTGCCGTATTCTCAGGCCCAGCCAACGATGAAGAAGGCCGAGTTGCAGCACTGCGTATTCCGGGCGGCGCGGCACTGTCACGTAAGCAAATTGATGATTACACTAAGTTTGTTGGCATCTATGGTGCTAAAGGCTTAGCCTGGATGAAGATTAATGACCTAAGCCTTGGCTTAGAGGGCATTCAATCGCCTGTGCTTAAGTTCTTGAATGAGAGCATTGTTAACGAAATTATTAGCCGTACTGGCGCGCAAACCGGCGACATTATCCTGTTTGGTGCAGATCAGGCGACTGTGGTTGCCGAGTCTATGGGCGCACTGCGTCTGAAAGCGGGTGAAGATTTTAATTTACTCCAAGGTGAATGGCGTCCACTGTGGGTCGTTGACTTCCCCATGTTTGAGAAGATCAACGGCAGCTTCCACGCGGTTCACCATCCGTTCACCGCGCCGCGCGGCGTAACCGCAGCAGAACTTGAAGCCAATCCAGCAAATCGCGTTTCCGATGCCTACGATATGGTGTTAAATGGCTGCGAATTAGGCGGTGGTTCGGTGCGTATCCACAACCAAGAAATGCAGTCTGCGGTATTCCGTATTCTGGGTATTACCGACGATGAAGCCAAAGAGAAGTTCGGCTTCCTGTTAGAAGCACTGCGTTATGGCACACCACCGCATGCGGGCTTAGCGTTTGGTCTAGACCGTATCATCATGTTGATGACCAAAGCGACGTCGATCCGTGATGTGATGGCTTTCCCCAAAACCACCACGGCCGCGTGTCCGCTGACCAATGCCCCCGGTTTTGCTAATCCACAGCAACTTGCTGAATTAGGGATTGCGGTAGTAGAAAAAGCCGTTAAAACGGAAGCATAGTTTTTAGCTTGTTTTTTTTCAGAAACCGAGGCGTTAGCCTCGGTTTATTTTATCATTTCGTCATTTCATTTCTTATCAATATCTTGTGTTATCGAAGCCTAATGGGACCTTTGTCAGTCAGTGAGATATTCGGCTATTGATAAGATGTGCAATGGCTATGACTAGAGGAGATTTCCCATGGCAGGTCATAGTAAGTGGGCCAATATTAAACATCGCAAAGCGGCACAGGATGCCAAACGCGGTAAGCTGTTTACTAAATTTATCCGAGAGTTAACGGTTGCCGCCCGTGAAGGTGGCTCAGATCCCGATTCCAACCCACGCCTGCGTGTCGCCATCGATAAGGCGCTTGGCGGCAATATGACTCGCGATACGGTGGAGCGCGCGATTAAGCGCGGCGCCGGTGAGTTAGACGGTCAACAACTCGAAACCATTATCTACGAAGGTTATGGCCCCGGTGGCACCGCTGTGATGGTCGAGACCATGACGGATAACCGCAACCGTACCGTGAGTGGCGTGCGTAATGCGTTTAGTAAATCCGGTGGCAATTTAGGCACAGATGGTTCAGTGTCTTATCTGTTTACCAAACGCGGCGTGCTTTCCTACGCGGCGGGAACCGATGAAGATGCATTAATGGATGCGGCCCTTGAGGCGGGCGCCGAGGATGTGGTGAGTTATGATGATGGTGCTATCGATGTGTTTACCGATCCTAATGAATTTTACGCGGTGAAAGATGCCCTCGATGGGGCGGGTTTTAGCAGTGAGAATGCGGAAATTTCGATGATCGCCTCGACCAAGGCTGAACTTGATGCCGACACCGCGGAGAAATTTATGCGTCTTATCGATACACTCGAGGAGCATGATGATGTGCAAGAGGTGTATCACAATGCCGAGATTTCCGATGAGGTTATGGCAAGCTTAGGTTAATCCCGCCCATGTGACATGTTAGCATTGGCTCACATTGGTATTTTTTCTGTCCAATATAAGGCAAATAATGGCAATTATTTTAGGTGTTGACCCAGGTTCACGGATCACTGGTTACGGCGTGATCCAGTGCCAGGGACGACACCAAATTTATTTAGGCAGTGGTTGTATTCGTACATCGGGTGAAGAATTACCCCAAAAGCTCAAGCAAATTTTTGATGGAATAAGCGAAATTATTCGCCAATATCAACCGGATGAATTTGCCATCGAGCGGGTGTTTTTGGCAAAGAATGCCGACTCGGCGTTAAAGCTAGGCCAGGCAAGGGGCGCGGCTATCGTTGCCGCTACCGTGGCAAATTTGCCCGTGGCAGAATACAGTGCCACCCAAATTAAAAGTGCAGTGGTGGGAACGGGCCGGGCGAAGAAAGAGCAAGTACAACACATGATCCAACAGTTGCTGAAATTGCCCGCCGCACCCCAAGCGGACGCTGCCGATGCACTTGGGGTGGCGGTATGTCATTATCACACCAGTCAGAGTCTGGTGGCATTAAGTGGCCGAGCAACGGCGAGAACATACGGACGGTACAGATGATAGGTCGTTTACGTGGCGTGTTAGTTGAAAAACAAGCACCTGAAATATTGATTGATGTCAATGGTGTGGGTTACGAGTTGCAAATGCCCCTGACCAGTTTTTACGAATTACCTGAAATTAACCATGAGGCGGTGATCTACACTCACTTTGTGGTGCGCGAAGATGCCCAGCTACTCTACGGTTTTATCACTAAGCAGGAGCGGGCATTATTCCGCTTATTGATCAAGACCAATGGTGTTGGGCCTAAATTGGCGTTAACCATTCTTTCTGGCATGACGGCATCGGAGTTTGTCGGCTGTGTTGAGCGTGATGATATAGTGACGCTTGTAAAATTACCGGGAGTAGGTAAGAAGACGGCCGAGCGTTTATTAGTGGAAATGCGCGATAAGCTCAAGAGCTTGATGGAAGCCTCCGCAGGTTCAGAGCGTGAGTTCGTGCTGCAGTCAAATTATTCTCCTGCACCGACAGTTAATAGCGCCGAAGAAGATGCTATTTCAGCTTTGATTTCGCTCGGTTATAAACCACCGCAGGCGAGCAAATCAGTCGCTGCAGCCTACAAAGAGGGCATGGATCCAGAGACGTTAATTAAGGCTGCTCTTAAGTCGATGCTTTGACTAAGCTTGCCATCATAGGTATGCCACCATAGTGATGGCATATTTCTGGGCTATTGTTCCATAACCGCCATATTGTCGATCTGGTAATAGGAAAATGTAGATGATTGAGGCAGATAGACTTATTCAGCCACAGTTACAGGCGCAAGATGATGTTATCGATAGGGCAATGCGACCTAAATTGCTCGATGAATACACGGGGCAAGATGACACACGGGCACAGCTGAAGGTGTTTATTCAAGCGGCGAAGAATCGTAACGAAGCCTTAGATCATATGTTGATCTACGGCCCGCCTGGACTCGGAAAAACCACCTTGGCCATGATTGTCGCCAATGAAATGGGGGTCAATATCAAGTCGACCTCGGGCCCTGTGCTTGAAAAAGCCGGAGATCTGGCGGCGCTGCTCACCAATCTTGAGTCCGGTGATGTGCTATTTATCGATGAGATCCATCGCTTAAGTCCTGTGGTGGAGGAAATCTTATATCCTGCGATGGAAGACTATCAGTTGGATATTATGATCGGCGAGGGACCTGCAGCACGCTCAATTAAGTTGGACCTACCGCCTTTTACCTTAGTGGGTGCGACCACGCGGGCAGGAGCTTTGACTTCACCGCTGCGGGCACGTTTCGGTATTCCACTGCGATTAGAGTTCTATAATATCAAAGATCTCAGCACGATTGTGACACGTTCTGCGCAGGTGATGGGATTGGAAATTGATAAACAAGGTGCATTGGAAATCGCTAAACGATCCCGTGGAACGCCTAGAATTGCCAACCGTCTACTTCGCCGGGTGCGGGATTATGCCGAGGTACAACACGATGGTGCTGTGACCCAATATGTGGCGGAACAAGCACTGGATTTGCTGGATGTAGATAACGAAGGTTTCGATTATATGGACCGCAAGCTGTTATTGGCCATTATCGATAAGTTTATGGGCGGCCCCGTGGGATTAGATAACTTAGCCGCCGCCATTGGTGAAGAACGTGAAACCATTGAAGATGTGCTAGAGCCTTTCCTTATTCAGCAGGGATTTATTCAGCGTACACCCCGTGGTCGAATCGCTACGGCGCGTGCTTATCAACACTTTGAACTCATAAAACCAACATAACGACAATGTATTATTTCTAAATGGCGGCCTAGGTCGCCATTTTTTTGCCTTAAATTCTAGGGTGACGTTGCGATAGCAAACTTGCTTATTGAAATGTTTTTAATATTCCAACCCAGCAGCAATCCTAATTAACATTTATTAATGAAATGTTATGAAAATGAAATAAGTTTAATCTTATAAGCAAGTATTTTAAAAGAGTTGTGCAGTTGATTTATTGACGTTTATTTATTGCTCACAATCAGATTGAAATTTAAGCATTTCAATTCGTTATTTTTAAATCTGTCATGCTGTTTAATTTGAATCCTAATTGTTAATCACTTGTTTATCGCACTCTTGTGGTGCATAAAAATTACAAACTATTCAATTTGTATCATTTTCGCGCCGATTTTTTCCTTTGTAAGTATGACCTTCTCGGGGTGTGGGTATTTTTGTATGCATAAACCCCTCATAAATAATCGACATTATGTGTTGCGGACTCTATATCTTTAAACTTAAAAAGTGTGACATATGTCACATTTCTGAAGTCTTTATATGTTTATCGAATGTTATGTTATTAACAGTTTTAATCACTGGTATTGTGGTTTTTTGATGGTTTAAGAATCTGCAAAGGATTATTTATTGGCATTTAGATTTCAGTTGAAACCATCTATTAACAATACACCCGGAATTCCATAACAATAAAATTGTTTAGGTTAAAAAATTGAGCGTTGACGGAATTAAAGTGAATCCTCAGTATCAAGCGCAACACTCGTACAGCAATAGTTGTACAAGCTGTAAGCATAAAAATAATAGTAAGATCTAGGGAGCATTCATTCATGATCAAAAGAACCAAAGTAGCATCAGCTATTAACTTAGCTATCGTTACCTCTATCACTGCGGGTGTATTTGTGACTTCAAGTGCCTTTGCAGCCGAAGAGACTGCAAAAGTTGAACGTATTGAAGTGACAGGTTCACGTATTCAGCGCCAAGATATGGAAACAGCTTCTCCTGTTACCGTGATTGATGCTGCAGCGATTAAAGCCGAAGGTTTTACTTCTGTTGACCAAATGCTGCAAGTTCAAACCTCTATGGCAGGGGCTGCCATTGGTTCGACCACAAACAACGGCGCAGATGGTGTTGCGCAAGTTGACCTACGTGGTATGGGCTCACAACGCACACTCGTATTATTAAACGGTCGTCGTATGGTGAACTCAGGTTCAGGTGCCGACAGTTCAGTGGATTTGAACTCTATCCCTGTAGCTATGATTGCCCGTGTTGAAATTCTGAAAGATGGCGCTTCTGCGGTTTACGGCTCTGATGCGATTGCAGGCGTAGTGAACATTATCACTAAGAAAGATTTTGAAGGTTTCCAATTCGACTTTAACGGTAGCGGTACCGACAAGGGCGATGGTCAAAGCGGTGATGTCAGTGCGCTATACGGTTTTAATACCGATGGTGGTAACTATACATTCGGTGCGGCGTACTCTGACCGTCGTGGTGTGATCCAAGGTGACCGTAGCTGGACTGAACCTGGTGCAAGCTCATTTATCCCTGAAGGTACTTTAGGTGGTAAAGTTCAAGATGCTAACGGTAATTGGGTGCCTCGCTCATACGGCTATGACTTTACCCAAGACAGTTATTATCAAACGCCAAGCGAACGCCGTAGTTTATTCGCGAATATGACACAAGAGTTAGGCAATGATGTGGTATTAACTGCTGACGCTATTTATACCAACCGCCGTTCAAATCAGCAGATGGCTGCACAACCTGCTGATATTATGCTAAATGTATGTGGCGCTGCCGGTGTTCCTGCTGGTGCTCCTTGTGTGACATTAGACAGTGACATGATTGCCGCTGGCATTAAAGCGGACGAAAAAGGTCTAGTTAACTACCGTCGTCGTACTAACGATGTGGGTCCTCGTATTTATACTCAGGATACTGACACTTGGCGTTTATCTGGTGGTTTAGCGGGCACTTTAGATGTTCATACTGGTATGAACTGGGATGTGACTTATACCTATGGTAAAAACCAAGCGAAGACTGCGGTAGAAAACTCTATCAACGCTTCGGATATGGCCACATCTATCTATGCAGACCCAGATGCTTGGTTTAGTGGTGATCCATTAACTCAGCAAATGATCAACGACATTAGTTACACCGAAGATGCTAAAGGCGGTAACGAGCAGCAAACCTTGTCTGCTGGTTTAAATGGTGAACTATTCGATCTGAGCGCAGGAGCCGTAGGTTTTGCGATTGGTGCTGAATACCGCCGTGAAAGTGGTTTCTACACACCAGATGAAGTGGTTATTGCCGGTGAGAGTACATCGGCTCAACAAGATCCTACTGATGGTAACTACAACGTTATTTCTATTTTCCAAGAAGTGAGCGTACCTTTCACTGAAAAATTAACCGGTGAATTCGCGCTACGCCTAGATGATTACTCGACTTTTGGTAAAGCAACCACTTGGAAAATTGGTTTAACTTATGCGGCAACCGATGATTTGATGCTTCGTACTGTGGCGGCGACAGGCTTCCGTGCACCTAGCGTAAGTGAACTCTACGGTGGTAACTCAGGTTCATACGATTACTTAGACGATCCATGGGGTAATGCTCAAGATCCACAGATTCTTGTGAATCGTACCTCTGATCCAGATCTGCAACCTGAAGAATCAGAGTCTTATACTGCTGGTTTAGTATACTCACCAAGCTATGTTGACGGTATGTCTGTTACCTTAGACTACTGGCGTTTCAAAGTAGATAATGCGATTGCTCGTATGGACACGCAAGCTGGTTTAGATGCCTGTTATGCCGGTGATGCAACAGCCTGTGAAACCTTTAACATTGGTCCAAATGGTAATTTAGATAACCTTACCAACGCGCTAACCAACGTAGGTACACAGGACACAAGTGGTATCGATTTTAACTTAGCCTATAGCTTTGAAGGCCTAGGGTTAGATTGGAAAATCAATAACGATACCACTTATTTAGTGAACTTTGAGCAAGATGGTGAAGATTATACTGGTACTATTGATGGTAACTTCGGAGCCTATGCTCGCGTTCGTAACAACTTCAGTATCTCTGCAGGTCAGGACGACTGGAGCGTAATGTACTTCAACCGTTATATTGGTGAGATGACAGATCTGGCCGAAGGTACTGACGTTGATTCAATTCTGTACCATAACATTTCTGGCACTTATCATATCAATGACATGACCAGCGTAAGCTTAGGGGTGAAGAACTTCACTGACGAGAAACCAGTTACCGTTTCTAACGGTAGCGATGGCGGTACAGTTCCTGAAGTTTACGACACTATCGGCCGTACCATTTATGGTGGTGTGACTGTTAAGTTCTAATAAGTTTCAGTCAACTGACTGAACTTGAAAAAAGCGCCCTAGGGCGCTTTTTTTATGGGACAAAAAGGGGCTGAGGCTCTATTTTGCCGATGAAGCTGTAACTAAGATCACAATTTAGCAGAAACTTATTTTTACCCTTGTATTAAGACTAGAGTGATCATTATAGTCATGTTAATATAAATGATATCGATTCTCGTTTGGATATTAGAATGAGTAAAATACTGCTGGTTGATGATGATCCCTTATTCAGAACTTGGTTATCTGATGCTCTGATGGCACAAGGTCATTTAGTGGAATGTGCCGTTAACGGCCTTGAGGGGCTTTCAGGCATTCGTGCTTTTAATCCCGACATCATCATGCTCGACTTAGTCATGCCGCAGATGAATGGCTTTGATCTGTTAAAGGCAAGGGAATGTTCAACCCCTGTCATCATGATCTCGGCGCGGGATAGTGAGGATGACCGCATTAGAGGTTATGAATTAGGCGCCGATGACTATCTCTGTAAACCCTTTAGTATTAAAGAACTTATTGTTCGGTTGCATGCACTCGAACGCCGAATATTCGCCCATTCAAAGGCATCGCATGTTGAGCCGACAGTAGTGAGTGCGGTGAGTTTTAATGAGTCTAGCTACCGGATCACAATCGGACACCGTACAGTGGATTTAACTCAAACAGAGTTTAGATTGTTTAAATATTTATTCGAGCGAAAGGGGCAAGTGATCACTAAGCAGGAGCTACAACGTTCTGTATTGCAAAAAGATCTGGGCCGCTTTGACCGTAACTTAGATATGCATATCAGCAACACGAGGCGCAAACTCGCCAACACCAGTTTACCACGTAATTTAATTAATACCGTGCGCGGGCAGGGTTACAGTTTTACGGTCTGAGTGATATCACTTCGCCGCTTAGCCCTAGCTGGTCAATAAAAGGCCGACTGATTTAGCCTTTGCCGAATTTTACGGCTTTCGTTTTCCCCTGATGCGCTTTTGGTTTATTCTATCGGCCATAAAATAAGATGTGCCGAGTGCCATCGAGTGCCCTTACTTGAATAACCTATTAGGAATTATTATGCGGATCAGTGCCAATTTTGATGGCGGAAATATCCAAGTCGTCAACCTTGATAATAAAGACGATATCCAACTCGCCATTCGCCCCGATGTGGGCGGTGAGTTTTATCAATGGTTTAATTTTCGATTTGAAGGTGAAGTGGGTAATCAATACACCTTAAATATTATTAATGCAGGCACGGCATCTTATCCTAAGGGTTGGCAGGACTATCAGGCCGTTGCGAGTTACGATCGCCAGCATTGGTTCCGAGTGCCGACACAGTACCAAGATGGCACACTCAGCATTAGCTTAGAGCTGGATTGTGATGCGATTCAAATCGCTTACTTTGCGCCATACAGCTATGAGCGTCACTTGGACTTGCTTAGCAGTGCCCAATTACACCCAGATGTGACTTTAGAGCACTTAGGCCTGACCTTAGATGGCCGTGATATTACCTTAATGAAAGTCGGTAATGGCGATGATGCTAAACGTAATATTTGGATCACCGCCAGACAACATCCCGGTGAGACCATGGCCGAGTGGCTAGTCGAAGGTTTAGTGAATCGCTTACTCGATAATGATTGCCCAACTGCTAAGGCGCTGCTGGATAAAGCAAACTTCTATATAGTGCCAAATATGAACCCCGATGGCAGTGTCAGAGGCCATCTACGGACCAATGCCATCGGCATTAACCTTAATCGCGAATGGCAAAACCCAAGCTTAGAAAAAAGCCCCGAGGTTTACCATGTCGTCAATAAGATGCAGCAAACGGGCGTGGATTTATTTTACGATGTGCACGGGGATGAAGGTTTACCCTATGTGTTTCTCGCTGGGTGTGAAGGCGTGCCCGCTTACAGTGAGAGATTGGCGCAACTGCAAACCGATTTTAGTCAAGCTTTGACCCTTGCCAGCGCCGATTTCCAAACCGAGTTTGGTTATGCCAAAGATGAGCCCGGCCAAGCGAATTTGACCGTGGCTTCTAATTGGGTAGCGCAAACCTTCGAGTGTTTATCGAACACGCTGGAAATGCCATTTAAAGACAATAACAACCTAGCGGATCCCTTCGTTGGCTGGTCACCTGAGCGCAGCAGCTATTTAGGTGAAGCCTCGTTAATCGCCATGCTGGCCGTTGTTGATAAGCTGAGATAGGTGAGAGGCGAATATGGCATTAATTGAATGTCCAGTGTGTCGCAAACGTATGTCGAGCAAGGCCTCATCCTGTCCCTATTGTCAGGCAAAAACCGACGGGGATAATGGGTCTCTCGCCCGCATTAGCCATATACAAAAATCCAGCAGCTTAATGAATCAAAGCTTTGTTGCTATGACGTTATTTATTGCTGGGGTGGTGATTTGGTTTTGGGGTGGTGAACCCGCCGAAGGCCTGCGGGCGAATATTGCCGGAGTGTGTTTTGTGTTCGGTTTTGTGGGTTATCTTATCACGCGCGTAAGAATCGTATTGCATAAGCGGAAAAGTGTATGACAGACATTAATCAAGTAATCGACCAAATGCCCCTCGAAGTCTACGAAAGGCTGCGCAGTGCCGCCGAGTTAGGCAAGTGGGAAGATGGTAGTGTATTGAGTGAGGCCCAGCGTGAGTCTACGCTGCAAGTGGTGATGATGTATCAAGCACGAAAGCTCGATCAGACAGAACATTTCACTATTGCTGCGGGTGGTAAAATAAATGAGCTATCAAAAGCGGAATTGAAAAAGCAATTTCGTGGTGAATCGATAGCCGAGTTTAAAGCGGAAGAACTGTAAAGCGAGCGTGAACAATGAAAAAGCCCATGTAAATGGGCTTTTTTACTTTTAAATACAAATGGTAAGCTATTAATCAGGGCTTAACTCACCGACTAAATTTTGCAGCATAGAGGCTTTGATTTCGCTCGGTTGTAGATTTTTAGAGAGCAAATAATGCAACTTGGCCAGGGCCGCTTCTATGGTCATATCGGCGCCGCTAATCACTCCCGCCTTGGCCAATGCATTACCCGTCGCATAGCCGCCCATATTGACTTTGCCTTGGAAACATTGGGTGAGGTTCACTAACACTATCCCGCGTTCATCCGCTTGTTTAAGGGTTTTCAGTAACGCGGCATCCTGTGGTGCATTACCCACACCAAAGGTCAGTAATATCAGTGCCTTAACCGGCTGCTGGAGAATATTTTCGAAAATCTGAGTCGAGATCCCAGGATAGAGAGTCACAACCCCCACAGGTTGTGGACTGATATTAGCCACTTCCAAGGGTTTATCGCTGGGGACGGCGATTTTGCCAGCACGTAGGTTAATTTTAATGCCCGCTTCGAGCAGCAGAGGGAAGTTAGGCGAAGCAAAGGCATCGAACCCATCGGCGTGGGCTTTAGTCGAACGATTCCCGCGGAACAATTTGTTATTAAAGAATAAACAGACTTCTGCTACCGGATAATTGGCGGCGATATACAGGGAGTTTAACAGATTGGTCTGACCATCCGAGCGCAACTGGGCGAGGGGAATTTGTGAGCCAGTGACTATCACGGGTTTCGATAAATTCTGCAGCATAAACGACAGGGCCGAAGCTGTGTACGCCATAGTATCTGTGCCGTGGAGGATCACAAAACCATCATAGTCTTCATAATTAGCTTTTATATCGTCGGCAATCATCTGCCAGTCCGTTGGTGCCATGTTCGATGAATCGATTAATGGACAGTATTCATGGATCACGAATGAGGGCATTTCATCATGGTAAAACTCGGGCATAGATTGTACGCACTGCGTTAGAAATCCTGCGACGGGGACAAAACCGTTGCCGGTTTTTTGCATTCCGATAGTGCCGCCTGTATAGGCGACGTAAATGGAGCGTTTAGTCATTCTTATGGTTATCTTAGCTTCACGTGGGGTAATTATACGATTTAACAGGCATAAACCCAATAAAAAAGCCCGAAGGTTCGGGCTTTTATCTTAATGTCTTTTGGGCTCAATTAAAGGGATCAATTGAGCGCGCAGTTGTCGCAATAAACATAAACATGGTTTGGATCGTTAAATGATGTGATGGTTTTTAAACTGCCCGTCCACTGTGCCAACATTTGCTCGAGCACCGAAGACTGGCTCAGTGAAGCGGGCAAATAACTCGACACTGAGGCAAACATCTGCTGTATAAATTGCTGTTCAGGGGTTAATTCCTGTTCAATAATTCGGGTATCGAACAGGGTTAGATCCGCCAATTTTGCTGCCTTGGCAATGGCTTGATCTAAGTCGCCGAGTTCATCGACTAACCCGAGTTCTAGTGCTTTTTTACCACTCCAAACACGGCCCTGGGCGATTGTATCAACTTGCTCTAACGTCATTTTACGTTCTTTGGCTACCAATGAGATAAAGTCTAAATACCCACGCTCTATATGGCGCTGGATCACGGCTTCAATTTGTGGTGACAGGGTACGGGTAACCGATAATCCGGCCCACTCCGACGTCGATACGCCATCGGTGTGCACACCCAGGCTTGCGAGGGAATCCTCAAAAGTGGTGATCATACCGAAGATCCCAATGGACCCTGTCAGTGTGGTTGGCGTGGCGAAGATATAATCTGCGCTGGCCGAAATCCAATAGCCACCGGAGGCGGCAAGGCTGCCCATGCTCACTACGACAGGTTTGCCCGCGGCTTTTAACGCGAGTAATTCTTGTCGGATCTGCTCAGAGGCAAAGGCGCTGCCACCAGGGCTATCGACCCGTAGGACAAGCGCCTTAATATGCTTATCGAATCTGGCCTTACGTAGTAACTCCGTTGTGCTGTCTCCGCCAATCTGCCCTGCGGGTTGGCTGCCGTTTAAGATAGTGCCGCTCGCCACAATAATGCCAACGCTGTCCTGTTCGACAAAGTCAGGTAGTGGGGTCACTAAGGTTAAATAGTCATAGAAGTTGACTTGCTTGAAGCTATCACCGCTTTTGGCTTTACCAACGCTTTCAAGCATGGTCTTACGGAATTCTTCGTCGGTGGCGAGTGAATCGACCCACTTCATATTGACCGCCATGGCGGCGGAATTACCCTGGGCCTTATCGAGCTCGCTAAGATAGGTTTGTGCATTCAGAGTAAGGCTATTGGCGTCGATATTGCGATTCGAGGCTACCGTTTGCGTGTAGCTTTGCCAAATGTCCGAGAGTAATACATTGCTGGCTTCCTTCGCGGCATCGGACATGTCGTCACGCATATAGGGCTCGACCGCCGATTTAAAGGTGCCAACTCGGAAAATATGTGCCTTGACTTTGAGTTTTTCGAGTGCCGATTTGAAATACAAACTATAGAGACTTAGGCCATCGAGGGAGACTGCACCTTGGGGATTGAGGTAAACCGTATCGGCAAAACTGGCCAGAAAATACTGGTTTTGCTCATAGTAATGACCAATGGCCACGATTTTTTTGCCGCTTTCTTTAAAACGCTTAAGGGCATCACCTATGGATTGCAGTTTGCTTATCCCGGCACGTTTTAGATCGGCCAAATCGAGCACTATGGTGCTGATCCTATCGTCCTGTGCAGCATTATCAATCACATATAACACGTCTGCTAATAGGATTTCACCATCGGCACTGCCGCTATTGCCTTGTTTTAGGGCCGCCTCAATCGGATCAACTTGTTGTTTTTGATCGACAATGCTCCCTGCAAGGTTGAGCACCAGTGCCGAATTGTTTTCGACTTGAATATCTTCACTGCTGCTAATGGCGACCACAATAATGGCTAAAATGCCAAAAAAGATTAAATTGAGGACAAGCTTGCGGGTCCCGTTAAGGATATTCCAGATAAATAAGCATATTCTCTTGAAAAACGATGGGTTAGCGGACATCTGCCACTCCTTTATAAGTCCAATAGGCTAATGCTAACTGAAAATGCCGCCGCAGGCTAAACACAATTGTAAAGGTTTTTAACTTTCAGCGGCTAACCAACGGTTGAGCTTAGATTTGACTCAAGGTATGCTCATTTAAATCACTTGTTTAAAAAGGATGTTTGAATGTCGTTTCCCCATTTATTAGAACCCTTAGATCTGGGATTTACCCAGCTCAAAAACCGCGTGCTTATGGGCTCAATGCACACGGGCTTGGAAGAAGAAAAGGGCGGGTTTGAGAAACTGGCAGCGTTTTATAAAGAGCGCGCTTTAGGCGGCGTGGGCCTGATAGTCACTGGCGGAATATCCCCTAATCTTCGCGGTAGATTAACTCCCCATGCTTGTCAGTTAAGTTTCCCTTGGCAAGTGGGTAAACATCGAATCATTACCCAAGCGGTGCATGGGGCTGGCGGTAAGATCTGTATGCAAATTTTGCATGCGGGCCGATACGGTTATCATCCTTTTTCACAGGCGCCGAGCAAGATTAAATCGCCGATCACCCCTTTTACCCCCTCGGCTATGTCTAGCCGTCAAGTACGCTCGACCATTAAGGATTATGCCAACTCTGCCGCGCTTGCGAAAAAAGCGGGTTATGATGGTGTCGAAGTCATGGGCTCTGAAGGGTATTTGATCAATCAGTTTGTCAGTGCGCGCACTAATACCCGCAGCGATGAATGGGGCGGTGTGTTTGAACAAAGGGCTAAATTCCCGATTGAGATAGTTAACGCCATTCGTGCCAAAGTGGGTAAGGATTTTATTATTATCTTTCGCCTCTCTATGCTCGATTTAGTCGATAATGGCTCAACCTGGGATGAAGTGGTGCAATTGGCACAGTGGCTAGAGCAGGCGGGCGTGTCAATTATTAACACTGGCATTGGTTGGCATGAGGCTAGGGTGCCAACGATTGCAACCAGTGTGCCCCGTGGCGCCTTTGCCTGGGTGACCGAAAAGCTTAAAAAATCGGTTTCTGTACCGTTAATTGCCACAAACCGCATTAATACCCCAGAGATTGGCGAACAAATCATTGCCTCAGGCCAAGCGGATATGGTGTCGATGGCACGGCCTTTCCTTGCCGATCCTGAGTTCGTTAATAAAGCTGCGGCAAATACGCCAGAGCTGATTAACACCTGTATCGGCTGTAATCAGGCGTGTCTTGACCATACTTTTTCCCTCAAGCGCGCGACCTGCTTAGTGAATCCTCGCGCCTGCTATGAAACAGAAATTAATTTTTTGCAGGCAGATCAGAAGAAGCGTATTGCGGTGATGGGCGCAGGCCCAGCTGGGATGGCATTTTCGGTCTATGCGGCGATGCGCGGCCATGAGGTAGTGCTTTTTGAGGCGAAATCCGAGGTGGGCGGTCAGTTTAATCTGGCTCGTAAAATCCCAGGAAAAGAAGAGTTTAACGAGACTATTCGTTATTTTATCAACCAAATTAAGCTGCATAAAATCGATCTGCGGTTAAATACTCGCCTCGATGCTAGCGTGTTGGCGACTGAAAAGTTTGATGAAGTGGTGATAGCGTCAGGGGTGGTCCCGCGGGATTTAGTGCTGCCCGGTTTTGATGATCCACGGGTGGTCGATTATCAAAAAGTGCTCTCGGGTGAGGTGAATATTGGCCAGACAGTCGCACTGATCGGCGCCGGTGGGATCGGTTTTGATATGGCCCACTATTTATGTGAAAGTCAGTCGAGCAGTCTTAATCCCGATAAATGGCTAAAGCAGTGGGGCATAGATAAAACCTACCAACATGCGGGCGGACTGACAGAACCTCAGGCTGACAATAGCCTTCATCGTAAGGTGTATTTACTGCAACGTAAAACCTCGAAGATGGGCAAAGGGTTAGGTAAAACGACGGGATGGATCCATCGCCTTGTGCTCAAGCAGCATAATGTGAAGATGAAAATCGGTGTGAGCTATGACAAGTTTGATGATGCGGGTTTGCATATTCGTGTGGGTGACACGAGTGAAGTGTTGGTCGTCGACAATGTTGTCCTCTGTGCAGGCCAAGAATCCAATCGCACTCTGGTGGATGAGATGAAAGCTTCTGGATTACCTGTACATCTGATCGGCGGCGTGGATGTCGCCGCAGAGCTTGATGCCAAACGTGCCATTCGCCAAGGAGCCGAACTGGCGATGCGTTTATAGTTCTTAAGTCACTTGAATACCGTAAAAAGCCTGAATCAAACTCAGGCTTTTTTTATTCTTCAAGGTTTAATACCAATCGTATTAAATATCTGTTCATTCAGCGGGAGTTCAACGCGCTTTAGACAAGGCGAAGGCTTGAAGGCATAGTGGTGCTCTGTCGAAAGCCTTGAACGCAGTATAAAGCGCGTTGAAACCCGCCCTTCGGGAGCCACACAGGCACCCCACTCCCGTGTTGCATTGACTTAAAAGGGAATGACCATTTCTGCGTCAATGCGCCTTGGATTGAGATGCCTGTGAGGCTCTGAACTGATTAGATATTTAATGTGATTGGTATAATTCAATATAATAGGTGGGAGGTGTTGTAGGAGAGGAATAGGGTCCCTGCGAAGTGATAAATATTCATATAGAGCACTTAAGTAGCATACTAGAATGGCAACATGACATCACAACATTGCCATCCCTAACGTGAAAATTTTCCCAATTCCTTAATAACCTTAATCAACAACAAATGCGAGTGAGTAGGTTGTTTTACTTTTTAGTTGGGTAAATGACCATAACTCAATACTCGTGTGACCTGCCATATGCCATTGGTGTTCTGCCAGACCATTAAAAATTTTGCTTTTCCATCACAAGTGCCGTTATCTAGATGACAAAATTTATGTACGCCTTCAGTCATCGCGCCAAAGTCTTTGATGGGGTATGCCTGAAAGGTTTCTTCAATGAGTGTGCGTGTATACTTACCGCACGCAAAGTTTTTAGTGTTGTTGAGCATCGACTCACGATCCCAAGTAACACCGCCATTATCATGATAAAATTCGACATTATTTGAAAAGTAGCTTTCGTGGATTTTGAGCTGTGTTTCATCTGCACATTGATTAAACGACTCAAATACCTTGCTATCCATTTTTTTCATTTCTTGAACGAGGCTTTCTTCGCTAGAAAATGCACTCACTGAAAAAAACAGAAATAATATTGCAATTAATTTTTCCATAAATGTCCCTATGCTCCAGAAACGAGTTGCTCCGCTACTGCTTGATGAGTTGTAGCGTAACAGGATTTCCCGATAGAAAGTAACTTTCGTATTAACTTTTAACTAAATGACAGGGTGTTGCAGAGAAAACCATGGCAATAAATACCGACAAATTATTCATGCGGGGAGCTTGCTAGAGTGTATAACGTCTTTTAGTTGTTTGCTTACTCTTCAATCGCTTCTTGCTCTAGCAATACTATCGCTTTTAAATTGGGTGTTGTGCGTGAAGAAGATGCTGCTTGAGTCTGAGAGCGCGTTTTACGGCAAGGGTAGGTGACAACAGTCGCCCCTTCAGGGGATAAGTCGAGTTCTAAATCTTCGGTGGGGATACAGCAGCAGGGCAGGCATTCGTCTGTCTTAAGTTCGACAAGGGGTTCGGTTAAATAAGTCACGCGGCCGCTGAGAACACGGGTTTTGCAGGCGCCACAAAAACCACTGCGACACTCTGAGAAAATGGTCACTTTTTTGGCTTCGAGGGCTTGCAATAAAGAGCTGTGCTGCTCGGTAAATAGCAGCACAGGTTGCCCTTGCAGGCGCACAATGGGCGCCTTGGCAAAGGGACTGTTCAAGGGATGGCGTGCGAGCAGGTTCGACTTAGTCATTCGAAATTGAACGTCATTAGAGATCAAAGTCGAGGAATTCATCACCATCGACCGCCGAGTCAATTTGCCCAACCAGATATGAAGAAACTTCCACTTCCTGGGGAGCCACTTGCACCGCATCACTCTCTAACCAGTTTTTCATCCAAGGTAATGGATTAGTCAGTTCTGGATAAGGTTGTGGCAGGTTCACCGACTTCATGCGCTGATTGGTAATATATTCAACATATTGACACAGAATTTGCTCGTTCAAACCAATCATAGAGCCATCTTTGAATAGGTATTTTGCCCATTCTTTTTCTTGTTCTGCGGCCTTAAGGAACAGATCGTAGGCTTCCTGTTGGCATTCGGCAGCGATTTCACCCATTTCTGGATCGTCTTTACCGCCCTGCATTATGTTTAAAATATGCTGGGTGCTGTTTAAGTGTAAGGCTTCATCACGGGCGATTAAGCGAATGATTTTTGCGTTACCTTCCATGAGCTTACGTTCGGCAAAGGCAAATGAGCAGGCAAAACTAACATAGAAACGAATCGCTTCTAGGGCATTGACCGACATCATGCACAGGTAAAGGGCTTTTTTCAGTGTACGGCTATTAACGACTAATTCTTCGCCATCGATAACATGGGTGCCTGCACCGAATAGGTTGAATACTTGGGTCAGCTTAATCAAGTGGTCGTAGTATTCGGCAATGTCAGTTGCACGTCGTAAAATTTCTTTGTTTACGACGATATCGTCAAAAATAACCGACGGGTCGTTAACGATATTGCGGATAATATGGGTATAAGAGCGCGAGTGAATGGTCTCTGAGAAAGACCAAGTTTCAATCCAAGTTTCTAGCTCTGGCAGCGATACTAGTGGCAAAAAGGCCACATTGGGCGAGCGACCTTGGATCGAGTCGAGCAGGGTTTGGTATTTCAGGTTAGAAATAAAAATATGTTTTTCGTGATCCGGCAGGGCGTTGTAGTCAATTTTATCGCGACTGACGTCCACTTCTTCGGGGCGCCAAAAGAAAGATAACTGCTTTTCTATCAGTTTTTCGAACACTTCATATTTTTGTTGATCGTAGCGAGCCACATTGACCGATTGACCTAAAAACATAGGTTCGCGGGTGGCGTCGTTGGGTGTTTGACAGAAGGTAGAGTAGGCCATGGTGCTATTTTTCCAATGGGCAGGGACCCCAAAGGGATCCCTGCAAAACCGTTAACGTTAAAGACTAGATCTTACAGGCGCCGCCGGCACAACCGTCGTCTTCTTTCTCTAGGTTGGTGATGTCATCGTGTTGATCCGACGCACCATCGCGAGTGTTATGGTAGTAAAGCGTTTTTACACCTAACTTATAGGCATTAAGCAAATCTTTCAGTAGCGTCTGCATCGGTACTTTACGGCCTTCAAAACGTGAAGGATCATAGTTAGTGTTGGCCGAAATCGCTTGGTCAACAAACTTCTGCATAATACCGACTAATTGCAGGTAACCATCATTGCTTGGCATTTTCCACAGCAACTCATAGCTATCTTTTAGGGTATCAAAATCAGGTACAACTTGTTTCAGTTGACCATCTTTACTGGCTTTCACACTAATGAGTCCACGTGGTGGCTCAATACCGTTCGTCGCATTAGAAATTTGTGACGAGGTTTCCGACGGCATTAATGCCGACAAGGTCGAGTTACGCAAACCGTACTGCTTAATATCGCTGCGCAGTGATTCCCAGTCTAAATGTAATGGTTCATTACAAATCTTATCTAAGTCACGCTTATAGGTATCGATAGGTAAAATACCTTGGGAGTAGGTGGTCTCGTTAAATAACGGGCAGGCACCTTGCTCCTTTGCCAGATTCATTGATGCCTTGAGTAGATAATATTGAATCGCCTCAAAGGTCTTGTGGGTCAGATTGTTAGCACTGCCATCGGAATACTTCATGCCATTTTTGGCTAAGTAGTTGGCAAAGTTAATCACGCCTATGCCTAAGGTACGGCGGTTCATCGAGGCAATTTGTGCCGCTTTAATCGGATAATCTTGATAATCCAATAGGTTATCTAGTGCACGAACGGCGAGATCCGCTAAGGGTTCGAGTTCTGATAAGGTTTTGATCGCACCTAAGTTTAGGGCTGACAAGGTACAGAGTGCGATTTCACCATTAGGATCATCGATATTGTTCAATGGCTTAGTCGGCAGTGCGATTTCAAGACACAGGTTAGACTGTCTGATCGGCGCGACTTTTGAATCGAACGGACTGTGGGTGTTGCAGTGATCCACGTTCTGAATGTAAATACGGCCAGTTGAGGCGCGCTCTTGCATCATCAGTGAAAACAGTTCCACCGCCTTGAGGGTTTTCTTACGAATGCTGCTGTCCTGCTCGTATTGTAAATAGAGACGCTCGAATTCGTTTTGATCTTCGAAGAAGGCATCATACAGACCAGGTACGTCTGATGGGCTGAATAGACTGATATTTTCGCCTTTGATCAGGCGTTGATACATAAGTTTATTCAACTGCACACCGTAGTCTAAGTGGCGGATACGGTTATCTTCCACACCGCGGTTGTTTTTCAGTACCAGCAGAGATTCGACTTCTAAGTGCCAAATAGGGTAGAACAGGGTCGCAGCACCACCACGCACGCCGCCTTGGGAGCAAGACTTCACTGCGGTTTGGAAATACTTATAGAAAGGTAAACACCCAGTGTGGAAGGCTTCGCCGCCACGGATTGGGCTACCTAGGGCGCGAATACGGCCGGCGTTAATGCCGATCCCCGCACGTTGGCTGACATATTTCACGATAGACGATGCGGTCGCGTTGATTGAATCTAAGCTGTCACCGCATTCGATCAGTACGCAAGAGCTAAATTGACGCGTTGGGGTGCGAACACCCGCCATAATAGGCGTGGGTAAGGATATCTTAAAGGTCGATACCGCATCATAGAAATCCTTCACGTATTTCAGGCGCGTCTCTTTTGGATAACGGGCAAATAAACAGGCCGCCACCAGAATATAGAGGAACTGGGCGCTCTCGTAGATTTCGTGCGTCACACGGTTTTGAACTAAATACTTGCCTTCGAGCTGTTTAACAGCCGCATAGGAGAAGTCCATATCGCGCCAATGGTCGATATAGGTGTTCATGATATCGAGTTCTTCACGGCTGTAATCCTGCAGGATGTGCATATCATACTTGCCCAATTCCACCAGTTTAGTCACATGATCATACAGTGCTGGCGGTGCGAACTGACCGAAGGCCTTCTTACGTAAATGAAACACGGCTAAACGCGCCGCGAGGAACTGATAGTCCGGTGATTCTGGTGAAATTAAATCCGCTGCCGCTTTGATAATGGTTTCGTGGATGGCTTCGGTGTGGATGCCATCGAAAAATTGCAGGTGTGAGCGAAGTTCAACTTCAGAAACAGAAACGTTTTTTAATCCCTTGGCTGCCCAAGTAATTACGCGGTGAATTTTGTCGAGATCGATGTTCTCACGTTCACCACAGCGTTTTGTGACTGTCATAGTGCTATTCATTGAAGAGAGGCCTTGGTTTTTTGATATCTATTGCGGTGAACGGATCACCGTACGTTTCCTTGTAAAACAATCAACAAACGTCCCTTAAATACTGCTGGCTCGTTAATAAAGAGCCAATTAAGCGGGGAGTTTCTAGTGTGTCTGATTGCTACCGATACACAAGATATGGTGTTTAAAATAATCTGAGATACAAGATAGTGAGGTTTGAACGTATTTGCAAGTTAGAATTCAGGGGGTATCTTGTGGATATCTTGAGGATAAACATCTGTGTTAGTAATAGCTAACCCTGAAGCTCAATTTCGTACTAGTGTGCAAGAACCATGGGGGCTTTTTGCGCGATCTCAGCAAAGATCGCGATCGCTAAAATAAACAGCAGTCCTATGGGCCACAAATTCTCGCGATGCCGTACTAGGTTGCAATCAGCGCGATGCAATCAAAGCGTCGAGTACCGCCAGCGGCGAAGCAAATTGCGCCAATGCGGGCCAGTGCTGCGGATTATCTTCTTTATGCAGATAACCCCATAATGCGACCCCCCCCAACATGGCTGCGGCCTGGGCGGCGAGTAAATCCCGCTCGGCATCCCCTAAATACAAAATATGCTCAGGGGCACAGTTAAGTTGCTGCGCACCAAGGAGCATAGGCGCGGTATGGGGCTTAGCGTAACGGGTGGAATCGCCGCTGATCATCACCGTCATCCGCCGTTGCAAATTCAGTTTTTGCAATAAAGGTCTGGTAAAGCGGGCGGGTTTATTGGTGATCACGCCAAATGGCAACCCCTGCAAATCGAGCCAATCGAGCAGGGTTGCAATGCCCGTAAATAACTGGCATTGGTCACCATTAATGCGCTGGTAGTGGGCGAGTAGGCCCTGCTGCAGTTGCTGACGAAGAGGCTCACTGGCATGGGGAAGCGCTGCATCGACAAGGGCAAAACTGCCGTGGGATGCGGCGCTGCGAAGTGACTCAAAGGGTTTGGCTTCAAGCCCCGCATCCAACAGACTTAAGTTAAGTGCCTGCACAAGATCCGGCGCGGTATCGGCAAGCGTGCCATCAAGGTCAAACAATACGCCTCTCACCTGTGCTAGTAGGCTCATATTAATCAGCCTTTTGGGTGGCGATCATATAGTTTACATCCACATTGGGAGTGTACTTAAAGATCCCCGTCAGTGGGTTATAGCTGATGCCTAGGGCATCCTTGCAGATCAAATCCGTATTATCCACTAGGGCAATTAACTCCGATGGTTTAATGAATTTATTGTGATTATGGGTACCAATCGGCAGCATTTTCAGCAGATATTCGGCGCCAATAATGGTTTCAACAAAGGATTTGAGGTTGCGGTTAATGGTTGAGAAAAACACAAACCCGCCGGGTTTCACCATATCGCAGCAGGCCTTGATCACCGACTGTGGATCCGGCACATGCTCCAGCATTTCCATGCAGGTGACCACATCGTAATAATCTTGATGATCTTGGCTATGGGCCTCGGCGGTGTTTTTTACATAATTAATGCTTACACCAGTTTCGAGGGCATGTAGGCGGGCGATTTCTAAGGGATCATCACCCATATCGAGACCGTCGACCACGGCACCGATACGCGCCATGCTTTCGGATAAAATGCCACCGCCACAACCCACATCGAGCACTTTTTTACCAAAAATACCGCCAGCGGTTTGGTCGATATAATTTAAACGTAGCGGATTTAAAAGATGCAGTGGCTTAAACTCGCCATTGAGATCCCACCAGGTTTCGGCCATACGTTCAAACTTTGCGATTTCCTGCGGGTCAACATTGGTATTGTGTTGCATGGGGTTACCTAAAGCGGACTGGATTGTGCGGCTATTATAACGACTAAGTTTGATAAACAAAGTATTGGTCGGATCTAAGTCTTTGTGGTTGAGTGAAATTTCAACAATTTTCGTCTTTAAATGCCATTACTGTGCGTTCAGTTGGTACATCTGCTTATAGATTAATCAAGGCTTTGGGGTAAATGGTTCCTAAAAGGCGTTTTTTAGCATACGTCATCGCCCAAATTGACAGTGTTTTCATCTATTAACTTGCTTCCTTCTCAATTCAAGCAGGATAGGTCTGGCGACATTAAATAACTGTGTTAGAATGCCAAATCACGTTTTTGGGCCGCTCAATGATACGGATTATGCGTTGTCGGCTATTTTTCAGGGGAACGAGCAGTTTATGACTGATCTGGCATCATCTATTTCGCCAATTAATATCGAAGACGAACTAAAGAATTCGTACCTTGATTACGCTATGAGCGTTATCGTGGGACGTGCATTACCAGACGTGCGCGACGGCTTAAAGCCTGTACATCGCCGCGTTTTGTTTGCCATGAGTGAATTGAAGAACGATTGGAACAAGCCGTACAAAAAATCTGCCCGCGTGGTCGGTGACGTTATCGGTAAATATCACCCCCACGGTGACTCTGCTGTTTACGACACTATCGTCCGTATGGCCCAGCCATTCTCACTGCGTTACACCTTAGTTGACGGTCAAGGAAACTTCGGTTCGGTCGACGGCGACTCCGCAGCGGCGATGCGTTATACCGAAATCCGCATGGACAAGTTAGCGCACCAGCTACTCGCCGATCTTGAAAAAGAAACCGTCGATTTCGTCCCTAACTACGACGGCACAGAACAAATTCCCGCTGTATTACCCACACGCGTACCTAACCTGTTAATTAACGGTTCATCGGGTATTGCGGTCGGTATGGCAACCAACATCCCCCCCCACAACTTAACTGAAGTCGTGAAAGGTTGTTTGGCACTGATTGAAGAACCCTCACTGTCGATTGAACAGTTGATGGAATATATTCCAGGTCCGGATTTCCCAACGGCAGCAATTATCAACGGTCGCAAGGGCATTATCGATGCCTATAAAACCGGCCGTGGCCGCGCGATCATGCGTGCTCTTGCCGAGGTTGAAACGGAAGACAATGGTCGCGAGCGCATTATCGTCACTGAAATCCCGTATCAAGTGAACAAAGCCCGTTTAATCGAGAAGATTGCCGAGCTGGTTAAAGATAAAAAGCTTGAAGGGATCAGCGGTCTACGCGACGAGTCTGATAAAGACGGTATGCGCATCGTTATCGAAATTAAGCGCGGCGAAGTGGGCGAGGTGGTATTAAATAACCTGTATGCTCAAACGCAAATGCAGTGTTCTTTCGGGATTAACATGGTGGCCCTGACTAATGGTCAGCCTAAACTGTTTAACCTTAAAGAAATGCTCGAATGCTTTATTCTGCATCGCCGTGAAGTCGTAACGCGCCGTACCGTATTCGAACTGCGTAAAGCCCGTGAGCGCGCCCATATTTTGGAAGCCTTAGCGGTTGCGCTAGCGAACATCGACCCGATTATTGCGCTGATCAAAGCCTCGCCAACGCCTGCCGATGCCAAAGTGAAATTGGTTGAGCAGGGTTGGGAATTAGGCCATGTTCAAGGCATGCTGGAAAAAGCGGGTGATGATGCCGCACGTCCTGAGTGGTTAGAGCCACAATATGGCATCCGTGACGGTCAATACTTCCTGACTGAGCAACAGGCTCAGGCGATTTTGGAACTGCGTTTACACCGCTTAACCGGTCTTGAACACGATAAGATCATCGCCGAATACGAAGAATTGCTCGAATTTATTGCGGGTCTGCTGTTTATTCTGCGTAGCCCTGAGCGTTTGATGGAAGTCATCAAGGAAGAGTTAGAACTGATTCTTGAAGAATACGGTGATGCACGCCGTACCGTGATCAATGCCAACGAAGTTGATATGAGTCTTGAAGATCTTATCAACGAAGAAGACGTTGTGGTCACACTGTCGCATTTAGGTTATGCCAAGTATCAACCCTTAACCGATTACCAAGCCCAGCGCCGTGGTGGTAAAGGTAAAGCGGCAACTAAGGTCAAAGACGAAGATTTCGTTGAAAAACTGTTAGTTGCCAATACCCACGATACCATTTTGTGCTTCTCTGACTTTGGTAAGATGTACTGGCTCAAGGTATATCAATTACCATTAGCGAGCCGTACGGCCCGTGGTCGTCCAATTGTTAACTTGCTGCCGTTATCCGATGGCGAGCGCATTACGGCGATTCTGCCAGTGCGTGAATACGCGGCTGATAAATACATCATCATGGCGACGTCACACGGCACAGTGAAGAAAACCGCACTGACCGCCTACAGCAACCCACGTGCAAACGGCATTATCGCCGTTAACCTCAAAGACGGTGACCAACTGATCGGTGTCGATATCACTAACGGTGATGACGAAATCATGTTGTTCTCGAACGAAGGTAAAGTGGTTCGTTTTGGTGAGAAAGTCCGTGATTCTGAAACCGGTGAAGTGAAAACCGATCCTGAAACCGGCGAAGAAGTCTTGTCACTGCGTCCTATGGGCCGTACCGCAACGGGTGTTCGTGGTATCCGTTTAGAAGAAGGTCAAAAAGTCGTGTCGCTTATCGTACCTAAAGGTGATGGCGCGATTCTGACTGTGACTGAAAACGGTTACGGTAAACGGACGCAACTGTCTGAATACCCTGCGAAGAGTCGTGCGACTAAAGGTGTGGTTTCAATCAAGGTGAGCGAGCGTAACGGCGCCGTTGTTGGCGCAGTACAAGTGGGTCTGAATGACGAACTGATGCTCATCAGCGATAAAGGCACCCTCGTTCGAACTCCTGCTAAGGGCGTGTCTATCATAGGCCGTAATACCCAAGGTGTGACCATTATCCGCACTGCAAGCGACGAGAAAGTGGTGGGTCTGCAGCGTATCGACGAAATTCAAAGTGATGAGGATGAAGTCGAGCTGGATGAAAATGGTTTACCTATTGTTCCTGCAGTGATCGAAGGCGAGTTAGCCGACGAGCCTCTGGATGACCAGCTTGATGAAGAGTTGGACGATGAGGAAGAGCTAGACGAAGATGACGACGAGCTTGCCGATGAGCAAGACGACGAATAACTCAGTGTCATAATAACGAGCGTCCAATTGGACGCTCGTTTTTTTGATACCATTGTTTTGTAAAACGAATACATAAATCATGGTTGGAATTAAGGAGAGTGTCAGTGAGCGCGATTTATAATTTCTGTGCAGGTCCGGCAATGTTACCGACGGCGGTAATGAAAAAAGCACAACAGGAATTACTCGATTGGAATGGGCAAGGGGTTTCCGTGATGGAAATCAGCCACCGAAGTAAAGAGTTCATCGCGCTGACCAAGCAAGCCGAGGCCGATTTACGCGAGCTGATGCAGATCCCGGCAAATTACCATGTGCTCTTTATGCATGGTGGTGGCCGTGGGCAGTTCTCCGCTGTTGTGAATAATTTTTTAGGTGATAATGGCAGAGCCCTGTATTTGGTCAGTGGCCAATGGTCATCCGCCGCCTTAACCGAGGCACAAAAGCTTGCCGGCGAAGCGCAGATTGATAGTCTGAATATCGTTGAAAAACACAATGGACTCAACGAAGTCGTCTTACCTGAATTACATAAAATCGATGCCGATTATCGCTATGTTCACTATTGCCCTAATGAGACAGTCGATGGTATCGAAATTTTTGATGAATTAGATTCACCTTGGCCGATTGTCGCCGATTTATCATCAACCATCATGTCCCGTGAAATTGATGTCAGTCGCTATGCTGTGATCTATGCTGGCGCACAAAAGAACATAGGCCCATCGGGCCTGTCTATCGTGATAGTTCGCGATGATATGTTAACTCTGCCGAGTTTAGTGCAGTCATCCATCATGGACTATCGTTTAGCCGTTGAGCATGATTCTATGTTCAACACGCCACCCACCTTCGCGTGGTACCTCGCCGCAGAAGTGTTTGCTTGGCTCAAATCCATTGGCGGCATTGCGAGTATTGCAAAAATTAATCAACAGAAAGCACAGATGCTGTACCAATGTATCGACAATAACCGTTTTTATCGCAACGGCGTCGTGGCGTCCAATCGTTCGCAAATGAACGTCACCTTCCAACTTGCCGATGAAGCACTCGATGGTGAGTTCCTCAAACAAGCGCAAGCCGCGGGACTGGTGGCCCTAAAGGGTCATCGCATCGTCGGTGGTATGCGCGCCAGTCTCTACAATGCGATGCCACTCGAAGGGGTTGAGGCATTAGTCAAGTTTATGAATGAGTTTGCCGCCCAGCATAGCTAGGCAGAGATATTCTCATGTTAAGGCGACTTACTTTTAAGGTAAGAAACCTGTGGTTAGAAGACGACTAGTCAGTAGAAGAGAGGAAGCGAATGCTGTAATGGCATTCGCTTTTTTAATGGCGGCCACATAGTTAATGGCTGTTACATAGTTAAAATAGTTACGTAGTTAATAACAGCTCAATAAAAAAACGCGCCGAAGCGCGTTTTAGAGAATTAACTGCTATTAAAGCAGTGTTATCAATATCAACTAGAAGTTGGCAGTGCGTGGTGCACGTGGGAACGGGATCACATCACGAATGTTGTTAACGCCCGTCACGTAGGATACTAAACGCTCAAACCCTAGACCAAAACCTGCGTGTGGCACTGTGCCGTAACGGCGCAGATCACGGTACCACCAGTAATCTTCTTTGTTCAGATCCATTTCGGCTAAACGCATATCCAGCACATCTAATCGCTCTTCACGTTGTGAACCACCGATGATTTCGCCAATGCCTGGCGCTAACACGTCCATCGCGGCAACGGTTTTACCGTCATCGTTTAAGCGCATGTAGAAGGCCTTGATATCCTTTGGATAGTTCTTAACAACTACAGGGGCTTTGAAGTGTTCTTCGGCTAAATAACGCTCGTGCTCAGAGGATAAATCGATACCCCAAGACACGGGGAACTCGAACTCACGGCCACAGTTTTGCAGGATCTCAACTGCATCTGTGTAATCCACTTGGGCAAAATCGCTCGACACAAAAGATTGCAGACGCTCGATAACTGTTTTATCCACATGTTGGGCGAAGAATTGTAAATCGTCCATACGTTCGGTTAATACGGCATTGAAGGCATATTTCAACATGGCTTCGGCAAGGCCAGCAATGTCGCTTAAGGTCGCAAAGGCGACTTCGGGTTCAACCATCCAAAATTCCGCTAAGTGGCGGCTGGTGTTTGAGTTTTCTGCACGGAATGTTGGGCCAAAGGTATAAATTTTTGACAGTGCACAGGCATAGGTTTCGCCGTTTAGCTGACCCGATACGGTGAGGAAGGCTTCTTTACCGAAGAAATCCTTATCGTAATCGACTTTGCCTTCACTGGTGCGGGGCAGGTTTTCCATATCTAAGGTCGATACGCGGAACATTTCACCGGCACCTTCGCAATCCGATGCAGTGATCAGCGGAGTCGATACCCAAATAAAGCCTTCTTCGTGGTAGAAGCGGTGAATGGCTTGGGATAAACAGTTACGCACACGGGCAACGGCACCAATAATGTTAGTGCGTGGGCGCAGGTGAGCGAGTTCACGAAGGTGCTCAATCGAATGACGCTTAGCGGCCATTGGGTATGTGTCTGGATCATCGACCCAACCAGCGACTTCAAGTTCAGTCACTTGCAGTTCAAATGCTTGGCCTGCACCCGGGGATTCAACGATATCGCCCGTCATCACGACAGAGCAACCCGCAGTCAGCTTTAACACTTCGTTGTCGTAATTTTCTAAGCTATTTGGCACGACACCTTGAATAGGATTAAAGCAGGAACCGTCATAGACAGCCAAAAAAGAGATGCCGGCTTTAGAATCACGACGGGTTCTTACCCAGCCACGCACTGTGACTTTAGAACCGACCGCGTGCTCACCTTTAAATACAGAAGCGACAGATGCAATGCTCATTGTTGCTTAGTTCTCCAACGAAACGTTTTATATGAAAATTTTGGAGGTTTATATTACCTTGCTGGTGGCTTTTCTCAAGCTGAAAAAGGTATCCTGAGGTTAATATTGCTAATATTTAACGATATAGCGGGTGAAACGAAGGGAGGCGATATGAGTAAAGTCAGAACATTTCAAATTATCCTCGCAACTTTATCCATTTTGGGTTGGGCCTTGGCCGTTTATGCGTTGTTAGTCTTTGGTGAGGCGAGGCCCGATCGCGAGGTTGGGGCCTATTTGAGCCGTGGGGCGACCTTCAGGATTTTTTGGGATCCGTATCGAACCCAATTGTTGCAATATTTAATTTGGGCCTGTGGGGGGATCAGCTTGATCAGTTTGGCGTTTAATTACTATGTTGCCCACCACAGCAAACTCGGTTATTGGTTTAATATTCCCTTGCTGTTGTTAACGTCACTGGTCGCGGGGTTATACGTGCACTTTGTGATCTAGCGAGCATATCGTCGCTAAATTGCCGCCAAATCAAGCTAAATTATATCTTCGGGAATGCTTAAGTGCCGACAGAGGTGATCGATAATTGCAGCCGTTGCGCCCCAGATAAAACGTTGTTGGTAGGGGATAAAATGCACACAGTAGTAACGGCCTTGGCGTAAAAAGCGTTTTTGGTGGCGATTGCCCGGCGCAATAAAAAAGCTTAAGGGCACAGTAAAGCAATCGGCCACCTCACCGGGATCGAGCTTAAATTCAAAAGTCTGTTTAATAATGCCAACCACTGGGGTGATTTCAAATCCCGTAAAGGTGTTGTGGGCCGGAAAGGTACCAATCACATCCACATTCTGCCTTAATAGGCCAATTTCCTCCTCTGCCTCCCGCAGGGCTGCAGCGATAGCATCTGGATCATTTGGCTCAATTTTACCACCGGGAAAACTGATTTGCCCTGGATGGGCCCTTAGGTGCATGGGTCTCTGGGTCAAAATCAGATTCAGCTCACCGTTAATGTCTAGCAGGGGGATAAGCACTGCGGCCTTACGCAAACCAAGGTGAGGGAGGGCCGCCGGATCCTGCGCGGCTAAAGGATGCAGATTAAATCTGAGTCTAAATTCAGCTTGATCCATGGGTGTTCCGCTGTGTGATTGCTCTCTCTCTGCTGGGCTGGTTACTCGGCGTCAAGCAAAGGTAAAATTCGGCTAACTTTATCGAAGCTTTCCTGATACTCGGCATCCACTTCGGAATCCGCCACTATACCACCGCCCGCCCAACAATAGAGTTTACCCCGTTCGGCAACGATAGTGCGAATGGTAATACTGGTATCCATCTGGCCATCTTGACTGATATAGCCCATGGAACCACAGTACAAACTTCTGCGGGACGGTTCCAATTCTTCAATAATTTCCATGGCACGGATCTTGGGGGCACCGGTAATCGAACCACCCGGAAAGGCGGCGCGCAATAAATCGCAGGCGCTGTATTTTGGGGAGAGTGTTGCCGTTACTGTACTGACTAAATGGTGAACCGCAGGAAAACTTTCAATCTCAAACAGATGGGGTACCCGTACTGAACCTGCCGTGGCGACTTTGCCGATATCGTTTCGCAGTAAATCGACAATCATGACATTCTCGGCGCGATCCTTTGGCGAATTTGCCAAGGTATTGGCGGCCTTAGCATCGAGCAGGGGATCGGCATGGCGCGGTAATGTGCCCTTAATGGGTTTAGTTTGAATCTTATCCCCGCGTAGCTGAATAAAGCGCTCGGGTGAAATGGATAAAATGGCATTATGTGGTAACCGCATAAAAGCAGAGAAAGGCGCCTGATTGGCACTGCGCAGCTTGCAATAGGCCATCCATTCATCGCCTTTATACTCAGCTTCAAAACGCTGCGTTAAATTAATTTGATAGCAGTCGCCGCTGTGCAGATATGTCTGTACTCGATTGAATTTTGACGTGTACTGCGCTTTAGTGAGCTGTGCCGACCAAGGGCTAGTGAGACAAAATTCAGTATGCTTTGTTGTTATCGCGATTTTTGCTTCAATTTTTTTCAATTGAGTTTCGAGCGTAACTTCACCCAAATAATGCACTAAATGCCAGCATTGTTGTTGATAATCAAAGATCAGCGCCCAGTCATAGAAGCCGATATTCATCTCGGGTAGATGCATATCCTCCATAGCGATAGAGGAGATAGCTTCGATCCGGCGGCCTAAATCGTAGCTAAAACTGCCCATGGCGCCACCACTAAAGGGGAATTCGCTGGTAAAAGATTCTGGATACCAATGGGTTAATAGAGCATTGACTAAGGCAAAGGGATCATCGGTGGCATCGATCCCCGCAGGCAAATCTAGGTGTGGTAGAACTCGCTGGATATCACTTCGATCACCTTTGGTCACTAAGGTAGCGATGGGATTGGCGCAAATAATATCGAATCGAGCGTCCTGATGCGGTGCATTTGCCGAGTCTAATAGGATTGCCCAATTGTCAGCGGAGAAGTGTTGAAAGACTGCCGCAGTGCTTAATGTCCAGTCAAGTTGGCGTGATGCAAGCTGTTTTGACGCCCTAATTGCCATCGATTAACCCTATCTAAAATGTGATGTAGCCCAAAAAGATGGGAAAGAGTATCATATTGGCCCAGAAAGAATTAACAAAAAAACAAGTAAGGCCACATAGGCTGCTGGAGCGCTCCTACTATGTCATCTCACGATAAAACCTCTGAAAACACTGTGATTAAACAAGCCGACTTTATTGAAAGTGTGGCCGATGCCCTGCAATACATTTCCTACTACCACCCGAAGGATTTTGTCGATGCCATGAGCCAAGCGTATGAGCGTGAGCAAAGTGCGGCGGCGAAGGATGCGATTGCACAAATTCTGATTAACTCGCGCATGTCTGCCGAAGGTAAACGTCCACTGTGCCAAGATACTGGTATCGTGACCACTTTCGTGAAAGTGGGTATGGGGGTTCAGTGGGACAAAACCGATATGACCATTCAGCAAATGGTCGATGAGGGTGTGCGTCGCGCTTATACCAATCCAGATAACCCGCTGCGCGCATCGATTGTGGCCGATCCTGCGGGTAGCCGTAAAAATACCAAAGATAACACCCCGTCTGTGGTGCATATCGACATGGTGCCAGGCAACCATATCGAAGTCGCGATTGCGGCCAAGGGCGGCGGGAGTGAAAACAAAGCTAAAATGGTGATGTTAAATCCATCGGATGATATCGCCGCTTGGGTAGAAAAAACGCTGCCAACCATGGGCGCGGGCTGGTGTCCACCGGGTATGCTCGGCATTGGTATTGGTGGCACCGCCGAAAAAGCGGCCGTATTAGCCAAAGAAGCGCTGATGGAAAGCGTGGATATCCATGAACTAATGGCGCGCGGGGCCGAAACGACAGAAGAAAAGTTACGTTTAGATATTTTCGAGCGCGCTAATAACCTAGGGATAGGCGCACAAGGTCTGGGCGGTTTAACCACAGTATTAGATGTGAAAATCAAGTCAGCACCGACCCATGCGGCGTCCAAACCTGTGGTGATGATCCCGAACTGTGCGGCCACTCGCCACGTACACTTCCATTTAGATGGCACAGGTCCTGCGGATTTAGCGCCGCCATCACTGGCCGATTGGCCAGAAATTACCCGTGAAGTGGGTGATGATGTGCGTCGTGTAAATTTAGACACTGTCACTCAAGCGGATATCGAGCAGTGGCAGAGCGGCGAAACGATTCTGCTCAGCGGTAAAATGCTCACCGGCCGTGATGCGGCCCATAAGCGCATCCAAAGTCTGATTGAAAGCGGTGAAGGCTTACCAGAAGGTGTTGATTTTACCGGTAAGTTTATCTACTACGTGGGTCCAGTTGATCCTGTAGGTGATGAAGTGGTGGGACCTGCTGGCCCAACCACTGCGACCCGTATGGATAAATTCACCGATCTTATGCTCGATAAGACGGGTCTGATGGGCATGATTGGTAAGGCTGAGCGTGGTCCTGCGACCGTTGAATCGATCAAAAAACACAAAGCTGTGTATCTGATGGCGGTGGGCGGCGCAGCATATCTGGTGTCTAAAGCGATTAAACATTCTCGCGTGGTAGCCTTTGCCGATTTAGGCATGGAAGCGATTTACGAGTTTGACGTACAGGATATGCCTGTGACAGTTGCGGTGGATTCAAACGGCGTGAATGCCCATGAAACCGGCCCTGCGATTTGGAAAGTGAATATCGCCAACGCTAAAGCCTAGTTGATTTAGGCGATGTTATTAGATTGAGTCAGAGGCTTGGTCGTCTCTACCTTGTCTCTGGTTCGCGTGACAATTGGCTGGTAAAGGGTTAGGCAGCTAGCCACAGACAATTTGTCACAAAAAAATACGCTCAGGTGTGCCTTTTGGCTTGCTTGAGCGTTTTTGTTTCGCTAGTGTGGCAAGCTTATCTTCGAAGATACGATCGTGTTTAACAATTCGTTCGGTGGTAAGTACCGAATGTTTTTAACAAAAGATGGACATAACAATGAAAATAGCTCCTCTCCTATTGGCGCTTAGCGCCGCAGGTTTGGCGTATTCTGCCCACGGGGCCGAATCAACGCCTTTTACAGTGCAACAACTGGTTAAACTCAACAAACTGCATTCGGCAACTGTGTCCCACGATGGCACTAAGCTGGTCTACGGCCTTAAAACCGTCAATGACAAGGGAGAGGCGAGTTCCGATTTATATTTATTAGATCTGACTCAAACGAACGCAACCGCACTGCAACTGACATCAGCCACGGGTACAGAGCATGATGTGAGTTTTGCCAGCGATGATAAATCGATTTATTTCCTCGCCAGTCGCAGCGGCTCGAGCCAACTGTTCCAATTGCCATTAACGGGCGGTGAAGCGCAGCAAGTTTCTGATCTGCCGCTGGATATCGATGGTTACAAACTCTCAAACGATGGCAAGCAAATTGTGCTCAGCATGCGCGTTTTCCCCGAGTGTAAGGATTTAGCCTGCTCAAAGGATAAATTTGCCGCCGAGTCTGAGCGTAAATCGACAGGGCGCGAATACAAGCAGTTAATGGTGCGCCACTGGGATACTTGGGAAGATCATGCCCGTAGCCATTTATTTGTGGGCGCTTTAAACGATGAGAAGTTGACCAAAGTGGTGGACATCACCCAAGGACTCGACACTGAAACGCCGCCAAAACCTTTCTCTGGCATGGAAGAAATCACCTTCACTCCAGACGGCAAATTCGTGGTTTATAGCGCAAAGGCGCCAAGTAAAGACCAAGCCTGGACCACAAACTATGATTTGTGGCAAGTGCCTGTCACGGGCGGCTCTGCCACTAACTTAACTGCCGATAACATTGCCTGGGATGCGCAGCCAACGTTCTCGAGTGATGGTCGCTACATGGCTTATTTGGCGATGACTAAACCCGGCTTTGAAGCCGACCGCTACCGCATTATGCTGCGCGATACCAGTACGGGCCAGTCAAAGGAAGTGGCGCCGCTGTGGGACAGAAGCCCAAGCTCGCTGATGTTTGCGCCGGATAATCGCACTCTGTACGTGACGGCACAGGACATTGGCCAAGTATCTATTTTCAAAGTGAATACTCAGTTTGGCGATGTGCAGTCGGTCTATAGTGATGGCAGCAACAGCCTGATCGCGATTGCCGATGATCAACTGATCTTCGACAACAAAACCTTAGTTGAGCCGGGCGATCTCTATAGCATCACCACAGATGGTCAAGGTCTAAAGCGTTTGACCGAAGTGAACAAAGACAAGCTAGCCGAGATCAAGTTCGGTAAGTTTGAGCAGTTTAGCTATAAGGGTTGGAATAACGAAGACGTTTACGGCTATTGGATCAAACCCGCCAACTACCAAGAAGGCAAAAAATACCCGATTGCCTACTTAGTGCATGGTGGGCCGCAGGGCTCCTTTGGTAATGCCTTTAGCGGTCGTTGGAATGCCCAGTTATGGGCGGGTGCGGGTTATGGCGTAGTCATGGTCGACTTCCACGGTTCTACCGGTTACGGCCAAGCCTTTACCGATTCTATTAGCCAAGATTGGGGCGGTAAGCCATTAGAAGACTTACAAAAAGGTCTGGCGGCTGTGAGTCAGCAACAAAAATGGCTCGATCCACAGAGAGCCTGTGCACTCGGTGGCTCCTACGGCGGCTACATGATGAACTGGATCCAAGGCAACTGGAACGATGGCTTTAAGTGCCTAGTCAACCACGCGGGCCTGTTCGATATGCGCTCCATGTACTATGTGACCGAAGAAGTGTGGTTCCCAGAGCATGAGTTTGGCGGCACTTACTCAGATAACAAAGCCTTATATGAGAAGTTTAACCCAGTAAACTATGTGGAAAACTGGAAAACGCCTATGCTGGTTATCCATGGCGAGAAGGATTTCCGTGTACCTTATGGTCAAGGGCTAGCCTCATTCAGTTATATGCAGCGCAAGGGGATCCCCTCTGAGCTGCTGATTTTCCCCGATGAAAATCACTGGATCTTAAAGCCAGAAAACCTAGAACAGTGGTATGCCAATGTGTTCCGTTGGATGGACAGCTGGACCAAAAAGTAATCGAGGATGATGGACTGAATACGCTAGGTATTCAGTCTACTTATCTTATTGCGAAAGCCAGAACTGTGTTCTGGCTTTTTAACTGTAGGCGTTTCTTTGCAGGCAGTTAACAAAGGATACACATCAAGGAATGAAGATGCTGATCAGAGCGGCGACTACAACAGATATTGAGGCGATAAGTGCCTTAATCACGCACTTAACTCAAGCCTATATTGCGCCCACTTGCACAGATGTTGGTGCAGAAACCTTAGTCAAAGCCATGTCGATTGAAGCGTTGACGCGCTATTTTGCCGAAGGTTATCAATATTATGTGGCGTTAAATGCAGTGGCAGAACTCGCGGGCGTGGTGGGGATCAAAGATAACAGTCATTTATATCACCTTTTTGTAGCAGATCATGCCAAAGGAGAAGGCCTGTCACGTCAACTGTGGGAACACGCCAAAGTGCAGTGTTTAGCCAAGGGGAATCCCGGAACTTTTACCGTCAACTCGGCGGTGAATGCGCTGCCTGTCTATCAGCACTTTGGCTTTGTGCCGCTCGGGGATATACGTGAGCGTGGTGGGATCCGCGATATTCCGATGCAGTTGGTGCTTTAATCCATACATGGCAATGTTTAACCATAGAACGAAAAGTAGAGGAAATATGGCAAATCTAACGTTTTACCCAATCGGCATCGCTGGCGAAAAATGGGGCGAGGTTGAAAAAACCGCTTGGCTTGCGAGTACCCAAATTAAACGCTCCTATCAGGACGATGTCGTGACGCCCCTTAAGGCGATAGAGCCCGCACTAGCGGCATTAGGGTTGAGCATAGTGCAATATGGCGCTTTATCGATTGATCCCGCACGTTATCCCTTGTTTGCGGTCAAATCCGCGGCTTTCGATCCACAAAAGATCACCGTATTAGTCACCGGCGGCGTACACGGCTATGAAACCAGTGGCGTGCATGGGGCTTTGGCGTTTTTAGCGGATAAGGCGGCTCAGTATGTTGAGCGCGTCAATCTGGTGGTCGCCGTATGCGTGAGCCCCTGGGGCTATGAGACCATTAATCGTTGGAATCCAAAGGCTATCGATCCAAACCGCTCATTCTATGCCAATAGTCCGGCAGAAGAGTCGGCAGCCCTGATGGCACTCGTGGCAAGCGTCCCGCAAGGTTTTGATGTGCATGTGGATTTGCACGAAACAACCGACTCAGATGAGCAGGAGTTTCGTCCGGCCTTAGCCGCACGTGATGGCAAAGCGTTTATCCCAGGCACAATTCCAGATGGTTTTTATGCCGTAGGTGATACTGAAAATCCACAGGATGCGTTCCAAAAGGCGATTATCGATGGCGTCAGTAAAGTCACTCATATTGCGCCTGCCGATGAAAAGGGCGAGATCATTGGCTCGACTGTGGTGCAGCACGGGGTGATTAACTATCCGCTTAAGTCATTAGGACTTTGCAGCAGCGTGACGGGTTGTATTTATAACACCACCACTGAAGTGTACCCCGATAGCCCATCGGCCACGCCAGCGGAATGTAACTTAGCGCAGGTGGCGGCGATCACCAGCGCCATAGATTATGTGCTCGCACTGCGTTAGTCGCTGTGTACGCGACTATATCAATCGCAGTTAATCACTATTGTTTACGCAATAAAAAGCCCTCATTCGAGGGCTTTCGTTTATGTAGCACGAGTCGTTTCGCTAGGCGATAGCCTAGTTGTTGTCACTATAGTCACGGCCATAATAGCTATCGAGCAGCAGTTGTTTTAACTCGTTAATCAAGGGGTAACGTGGGTTAGCTCCTGTGCATTGATCATCGAAGGCATCTTCGGCTACTTCATCTAACTTGGCGAGAAAGTCGGCTTCGTTGACGCCGGCTTCTTGGATAGAAGCAGGAATGCCCAGCGTCTTCTTGAGTTGCTCGATTTTTTCCAACAATTTCTCGACTTTTTCTTCATCCGTTTTTCCGCCTAACTGTAAATGATCTGCGATGGCAGCGTAACGACAGAGGGCTTTTGGCCTGTCATATTGGCTAAAGGCCGCTTGTTTTGTAGGTAGATCCGTTGCATTAAAACGGATCACGTTACTGATCAGTAGCGCATTCGCTAAACCATGGGCAAGGTGGAACTCGGCCCCCAGTTTATGCGCCATTGAGTGGCAGATCCCGAGGAAGGCATTGGCAAAGGCAATACCGGCTATGGTGGCACCATTGTGGACTTTTTCGCGGGCGACAGGTGACTGTGAGCCCAAGTTATAGGCATCGGGTAGATATTTGCACAGTAAATCGAGGGCTTGTAGTGCTTGACCATCGCTGTATTCGTTAGCCATCACGCTGACATAGGCTTCCAGTGCGTGGGTCACCGCATCTATGCCACCAAAGGCCGTGAGGGATTTAGGCATATTCATCACCAGATTCGGGTCAACAATCGCCATATTAGGGGTGAGTTGGTAATCGGAAATCGGGTATTTCTTGCCCGTTTGTTCATCGGTCACTACGGCAAAAGGGGTCACCTCAGAGCCTGTCCCCGAGGTGGTTGGGATGGCCACCATCATGGCTTTCGCCCCCATTTTAGGGAACTTATAGATACGTTTACGGATATCCATAAAGCGCAGTGCTAAGTCGGCAAAATCGACATCGGGATGCTCGTACATCACCCAAATAATCTTAGCCGCATCCATGGGGGAGCCACCGCCGAGGGCAATGATCACGTCGGGTTTGAAACTTTGGGCGATTTTAGCGCCCTGGCGAACAATGGCTAAGGTGGGGTCGGCTTCAACGTCATAGAAAATTTCGGTTTCAAGGCCCTGAGCCTTCAAAATGCGAATGGTTTCATCGCAATAACCTTGGTTGAATAAAAATCTATCTGTGACGATAAGTGCGCGTTTTTTATCGCTTAATTCCTCTAGTGCTATGGGGAGGCTGCCGCGGCGGAAGTAAATGGATGATGGAAGTTTATGCCACAGCATATTTTCGGCCCTCTTAGCGACGGTTTTTTTATTGATCAAATGACTCGGTCCGACGTTTTCTGAAATCGAGTTTCCGCCCCAAGAGCCGCAACCTAAGGTGAGCGAGGGTGCCAATTTAAAGTTATAGAGATCGCCAATCCCCCCTTGGGAAGCGGGAGTGTTAATTAAGATCCGCGCGGTTTTCATTCTAAAACCGAAGGTTTTCACCCGCTCGGTTTGGGTATCTTGGTCGGTGTAAAGCCCAGAGGTATGGCCAATGCCGCCAAGCGCCACTAAGGCTTCTGCCTTATCGACAGCCTCATTAAAATCTGCGGCGCGGTACATGCCGAGTAACGGCGAGAGTTTTTCGTGGGCAAAGGCTTCGGCTTCGGTGATTTCTGTGACTTCACCAATTAACACTTTGGTCCAATGGGGGACTTCAAATCCCGCCATTTGGGCGATCGTTGCCGCGCTTTGGCCAACGATATCGGCATTTAAGCCGCCATTTTTTAAGATCACTTGCTGCATTGCCGCCGTTTGAGCCGCCGACAGTATATAGCCGCCGTGGCTGGCAAAACGCTCTTTAACTTGCTCATAGATACTGTCGACCACGATCACTGCTTGTTCAGAGGCACACACCACGCCGTTATCGAAGGTTTTTGACATAAGAATCGAGCTGACCGCGCGCTTAATATCGGCGGTTTCATCAATCACAATGGGGGTATTTCCCGCGCCCACACCAATGGCGGGTTTACCCGAAGAATAGGCGGCTTTTACCATGCCAGGGCCACCCGTGGCGAGGATAAGATTCACTTTAGGGTGCGTCATTAACTGATTGGAAAGTGCGACACTGGGCTCATCAATCCAGCCGATAATATCCTTGGGCGCCCCCGCAGCGACGGCGGCATCGAGCACTAATTTGGCTGCCGTTGTGGTAGAGGTTTTTGCCCTTGGGTGGGGAGAGAAAATAATTGCATTGCGGGTTTTAAGGCTGATCAGCGCCTTAAAAATCGCCGTCGATGTGGGATTTGTGGTGGGGACTATGCCACAAATAATGCCCACAGGTTCGGCGATAGTGATAGTGCCGAAGGTGAGATCCTCCGATAAAATACCGCAGGTTTTCTCATCTTTATATTTGTTATAAATATATTCCGAGGCAAAGTGGTTTTTGATGACCTTGTCTTCGATAATTCCCATGCGGGTTTCACTGGCAGCCATTTTGGCTAGGGAGATCCGCGCATCGGCGGCGGCGAGGGCGGCCGCCCGGAATATGGCATCGACTCGTGCCTGGCTAAAGGTTGCATATTCGGCCTGTGCTTTGGCGACACGCTCGACCATCAGGTCCAGTTCTTGTGCATTGGTCACTAACATGGTTAACACTCCTAAAAAGATTTAGAGAATGATTCGATTCGCTAAATATTCTTTATGGTAGAAAATTACACTTAATAGCGGGATTAAAGTGTGATAATCCCATCAAATTTGGGCTTTTGTGTAATAAAACTACAGTAAAAAGGATCTGTTTTTATTGCCTAGACTCGAGAGAGGCACTGGGTGTGGGGAGTAAATATTATTTAAACTTGTGATTAAACCTTAAAAATCTCATTTTTCAGTCATCTGTGCTTGAGATACTATAACTTGCCCTTAAGCTTACTTTGATGAAATTGGCGTGACACGCACATAAGGATCGCAACTTGGAGTTAACACTTTACGTTAAATTTTTTCTCGGCCTCGTTGCCATTATCAATCCCATCGGTTTATTGCCCGTTTTTGTGAGCTTAACGAGCCATCAAACCGAGGCAGAGCGGAATCATACCGGGAAAGTGGCTAACTTTGCGGTGGTCATTATCTTGTTGGTGACCATAGTGGCGGGACAGCATATTTTGAATATGTTTAGCATTTCACTGTCCGCTTTTAGGATCGCCGGTGGCAGTTTGATTGCGATTATTGCCATGTCTATGTTGCAGGGTAAACTGGGCGAAGTGAAACGCAACCAAGAGGAAGATCGCGAGTCGTCGGCGATGGAATCCGTTGCCGTGGTGCCGCTTGCGTTGCCTTTAATGGCGGGTCCTGGTGCTATCAGTTCGGTGATAGTGTTTGCCGCAGAACATAATACCTTGTCTAATATCATCGCGATGTTTATCACTGTGATCGTGTTTGGTTTAGTGAGTTTTGGCCTCTTTAGAATGGCCTCCATCATCTATAAAATCCTCGGTAAAACGGGGATTAACGTCATTACCCGTCTGATGGGATTACTGATGTTATCCATAGGTATTGAAGTCATAGCCGCGGGTGTGAAGGGGCTATTCCCGCAACTCTTTAGTTAACCGAAATACCGTTTAGAAAGCGCATTGGATTGACTCTACTGCGCTTTTTTTCTTTTTATTGGCGGATTTTTTGATGAAAAACAATATCTGCACTGCTTTTTACCTCCTGTGGAGGATTTATCACAGAACTCTCACCACAGAAAAAGATTAATATACTGTTTTTAAAATAAATTTAAATTTTAATCCCCTTAAGCTGCAAAATCGTCCTAAGGTGGATCTTATGCTATATATAGAGGATCTTAAATTTAGTTTATAAGGATATCCCTATGAAATGGCAATGGATTGGCAATCTTAGCTTGAAACAGAAGCTACTTATGATTGTGTTGCCTCCGCTATTTGCGTGTTTTTTGTATGGAGCACTCTTCCTAGTTGAAAAGTATGAGTATCGTCAAGATTTAAACGTGGTCGTTCAGCTCAGTGAACTGGCGGTCACAAACAGTAACTTAGTCCATGAATTACAAAAAGAGCGCGGTATGAGTGCCGGCTTTATTAGTTCTGCGGGCAAAGCCTTCGCGGGCAAAATACCCAGCCAAAGGCAATTGACGGATACACAGCTAAAGCTTTACCTCTCTTTCATTGATAACAGCACCTTACCCGAAATTTTTGCGCCAAAACTGCGGAAAATTAGTACTCAACTTGGGCAACTCCCAGAGATCCGCGCTAAGGTCGATAGTCTATCCATCAGCATGGCCGATGAGGTTGCCTACTATACCGGGCTTAACAAGCTGCTATTAGCCGTAGTCGATGAAACCGCCAAAACGGGTGCCAATCAAGAAATTGCGATTAAAGCCGCGGCCTTTAGTGCTTACTTACAGATGAAGGAGCGGGCGGGCATTGAACGGGCGGTACTCAGCTCAACCTTTGGCCAAGCGGGATTCAAACCTAAAATTTATGCCAAATTTATCACCTTAGTCTCCGAGCAAAATAGCTACTTAGAGCGCTTTCAAGCCCTAGCAACCCCAGCATTAGTCGAGGCGATCGAACGTATTCAAAACTCTAACGAAGTGAGGGATGTAGAAGCACTTCGGCAAATCGCCCTTGACCAAGATATTCAAAAAATTCTGCAGCAAAACCCCGAAGATTGGTTTGCTAAGTCAACGGTTCGAATTGACCGTTTAAGGGATTTTGAGCAACAGATATCAACGGATTTACTGAACGTGACTCACGAACGGTTAGTCTTAGCCAATGAACATATGTTCTTTGTCCTCGTGACATTATGCGTTGTACTCGCCGTGGTATTGATGCTCAGTCTATCGGTGATCCGCTACCTACACGACAGTGTGCATCATCTCTATTCGACCGTGACTCAGGCCCGAAAACACTATGATCTCAGTGTTCGCTTAAGCCACACCAGTTCCGACGAATTTGGTGAGCTTGCCATTGCGTTTAATAGCATGATGGCTGATTTTGAAAACGTTATCCTGCAAGTTCGTGCCAGCGGCGCTAAATTACAACAGGCGGTCGAGCAAATGAACCTCTGTACCCACGCCATGGAACAGGACGTGATGGAAGGGCACAGTGAAGCGGAGCAGGTTGCATCGGCGATGACCGAAATGAGTGCAACCGTCGCCGAAATCGCCGCTAACGCGGTCCAGGCTTCTGAGGCCTCCAATGCTGCAAACAGCGAGGCAAAGGCGGGTAATCTCGAAGTCGGTCGCACCAGCAAAGCGATTAAGGAACTGGCGGATGATATTAATGGGGCATCCCAGGCGATAAATGAACTGGATAAAGAAATACACGGCATTGTGGTAGTGCTCGATGTGATCAGCAGTATTGCCGAGCAAACTAACCTACTGGCACTCAATGCCGCCATTGAAGCAGCTCGTGCAGGGGAAATGGGAAGGGGATTTGCCGTTGTTGCAGATGAAGTCAGAAGCTTGGCCCAGCGTTCGCAAACCTCAACAGCCGATATTAAAAACATGACCGACAGATTAAAATCGGGGGCGAGTATTGCCGTCAAGGCGATGGAGCGTGGACTGGCGCAGGCCCAAACCAGTGTGCAAGAGGCTGAACAAGCAGGTGTGGAACTGAAGCGCATTGTCGAACAGGTTGGCATTATTGACCGCATGAACGAACAAATTGCGACAGCAACCCATGAGCAATCCGCCGTCTCCGAAGATGTTAACCGTAATGCGTTGAAGATCAGTGAAATTTATCTGAATACCCAAAGGATTTCCGATGAATTACGCGAGCTTACTAAAGCGTTAACATTTGATGCTGAGCTTATGTCTAAAGAGGTGCATAAATTTACGGTGAATTAAAGGAAAGGTGATATGCCTTGTCTATTTAATCCGCGGATAAGGCCTATCGAGAGGGCGGTTTGATTAGCAATTGCGCAACCGCCTGAAATCGATTCTTTTTTACTTGACCACCTAAATGCTTTTGCGTACAGTACCGCTCCGTTAACGACAAAAGCCTCTCGGCAAGGCGATTGATTGACGTTAATGGATTAAAGGTAAAATTCACGTGAAAGATTAACCACGTAAACATAAATCAACAATCTGGTGAGGTGTCCGAGTGGCCGAAGGAGCACGCCTGGAAAGTGTGTATACGGTAACGTATCGAGGGTTCGACTCCCTCTCTCACCGCCAAATTAAAGCAAAGGGAATCAGTATCTTACTGGTTCCCTTTGTTGTTTTGGGACCATTTTGGGACCATTTCAGCGAATTCTAGTCCGCTTATGTCCGTATTAAAGCCCATCATTTCAGATATGCGACTTGCCATACGTTGCGAGTCTTTGGGGATCCACTTGCCGTAGTGCTTCTTGATCATGGTGGTATCACTATGACCAAGTTGCCGAGCAACCCATTCAAGCGGTACATAGTTGGATAGCAACTGACTAGCGAAGGTGTGGCGGCATTGGTTGGGCCCTCGGTGGCATAACTTGGTGCGCTTTAGAAGCCCTGTGAACCAGCGGCGCACAGAATGATCATACCAAGGCTCGCCGCTTTTACCGTTTAAGAACATCAAGCGAATACTTTCTTGTTTGCTGGTGATATTGTCCCGTTGCTGTACTGTGTACTCAACTGAGCCAAACATGATTGAATATTCCATTTGGCGCTTTTACAAGACCCAAAAGTACGATGACTCTGGTACGTTCACGTTCCTTAGTTCTCCGTCCCATCAATCCTTTTTTACAGCAAAATCAGCAGATTTTTACTCTTCAAATAACAGAGTGACTTAATAATTTAATGATAAAAATTCAGGGCTTGTATGGAATGAAAGCAAAGGTATTCTTCGGTTTTTAGTTCGGATGTATGAGAAAGCGATTTATAAAATCATCGCTCGGATTTTGATTGGGGGAGTCAGTGATATTCTGCTATGAGTCTATCGGTGTAGCCCCAATAAATATCGGAGCTACACCGATAAAGTCAGTCTATTTTTGACAAGACTTAAAGTACTTTCGCGATTGATTGGGCTAAGTAATCGACGTTGTCTTCACTGATCCCGGCGATGCTAATACGGCTCGAGCCTACCATGTAAATACTGAATTCCTTTTGCAGACGTGCAACTTGTTCTGGATTCACCCCGAGGAAAGAGAACATGCCTTTTTGACGGGCGATAAAGCTAAAGTCACGGTCTACGCCATTGGCTTTTAGCTTGTCCACTAAAATGGCACGGTTACCATTGATGCGATCGCGCATGACTTTTAATTCATCAAGCCATTCTTGTTTTAACTCTGCCGATCCTAAAATCGTTTCAACAATCGCGGCGCCGTGGGCCGGTGGCATAGAATAGAGGCAGCGAACCACATAAAGCAGTACCGATTGGGCGACATTGGCGGTATTGGCATCTTTGGCAATCACAGAGCAGGAACCGATACGCTCGCGGTACAGACCGAAATTTTTCGAACATGAGCTGCAGAGGATCATATTGTCGACCACTGCCGCCATTTGGCGCACGCCATAGGCATCGATATCAACACCATCACCAAAGCCTTGGTAGGCCATGTCAATCAGTGGGGTAAAGCCTTGCTCTTTTGTCAGGGCAACGACTTTATCCCATTGCGCTGTGGTGAAATCCATCCCGCTGGGGTTATGGCAACAGGCGTGGAATAACACTACATCGTCAGGGCTGACTTGTGATAGTGCAGCAAGCATTTCATCAAATTTCAATGATTTGCTATCGTAATCATAATACGGATAGGTCTTAACGGTAATCCCAGCAGCTTCGAATAATCCGGTGTGATTTGCCCATGTTGGGTCGCTCACCCATAACACTGCATTAGGGTTGCAGCGTTTGATAAAGTCACCGGCAACACGCAAAGCACCAGTACCACCTGGCGTTGAAACTGTGCGGATACGATCCGCGAGAATGGCACTGTGGCCAGCACCAAAGGCTAATTCCGTCATTAAAGTGTTAAATTGTGGCGAACCCGTTGGGCCGATATACACTTTGGTGGTTTCGGTATCGAGGCGGAATTTTTCGGCTTTTTTGACGCAGTTAAGGATCGGAGTTACGCCGGTAGGATCTTTATAAACCCCTACACCTAAATCCACTTTTTGTGGATGAGTGTCTTCGCGGTACTGAGTCAGCAAGCCAAGGATAGGATCTGCAGGCATTGCGGTAAGTTTATTAAACATAGCTCCATCTACCTTTCTGGTTGTATAGCAATCGTGATTTTCGGTTCAGATCTGCATTATTTATCGTTTGAGGCCTAGAATAGCGTGGAAAGGTAACGCTTTTAAAGTGAAAACTGTGATTAAACGCCTGTCAGCTTGGCAAAAAAGCCTGCCAAAAGTGCGATTAAATCATAAATTAACCCCATAAATTTTGCATTTTTGTTATTTTGGCACCGACTTAAGTAAATAAACCTACCAAAAAGGCATTTTTCTCGAAAAAACGGTTGAATCCTTAGCGACAATCGGTAATTTTATAACAACGAAGCACCAACAGGGCCCCAATCTCCTTTTATTTGTAATTTTAACTTGACGCGCCGTAGCGTGAAGTTGCCATTTTGCCTATTCAGTCTGCGTGATCGTGATGATGACGCCCTTATTGAGAAAGAAGATTTATTCATGAAGCAATTACGTCTTGAACCTGTTGTGCAAGTCCGCGGTGAAATCAATATTCCCGGCTCAAAAAGTATTTCCAATCGAGCCCTTTTATTGGCGACCTTAGCCCAAGGCACGACCACACTCACCAATCTGCTTGACTCAGATGATATTCGCCACATGCTGGCCTCCCTCAAGCAGTTAGGGGTTAAATTTCGTTTATCTGCCAATAACACTGTATGTGAATTAGAGGGGTTAGGCGGTGCTATTTCTGCGGCATCTGCACAGGAATTATTTTTAGGTAATGCGGGTACGGCAATGCGCCCACTCTGCGCAGCCTTAACTTTAGGCCAAGGTGAATTTACCTTGACGGGCGAGCCGCGTATGGAAGAGCGTCCGATTGGCGATTTAGTCGATGCCTTAAGGCAACTCGGTGCCAATATTGTTTACCTTAAAAATGACGGTTTTCCACCGCTGACGATTAATGCCACAGGCCTTAATGGCGGCGATGTTGAAATCGCAGGGGATTTATCGAGCCAGTTTTTAACGGCATTACTAATGGTGGCGCCGCTTGCTAAGGGCAGCGTGAATATCCATGTCAAAGGCGAGTTAGTCTCTAAGCCTTATATCGATATCACCATCGCCTTGATGGCGCAGTTCGGCGTTAACGTCATTAACCATGACTATGCGCGTTTTGAGATTGTTGCAGACCAGCGTTATATGTCACCGGGCAAAGTATTGGTAGAAGGCGATGCGTCATCGGCATCCTATTTCCTCGCCGCAGGGGCGATTAAGGGTGGCGAAGTCAAAGTCACGGGTGTTGGCCATTTGAGTATTCAAGGCGATGTAAAATTTGCTGGTGTGCTGGAGAAAATGGGCGCAGATATCGAATGGGGCGATGACTATATTATCGCCCGAGGCTCGCCATTAATGGCAGTCGATTTAGACATGAACCACATTCCCGATGCGGCAATGACCATTGCAACGGCCGCATTATTTGCTAAAGGCACGACGGTTATTCGCAATATCTACAATTGGCGCATTAAAGAGACAGATCGCTTAACAGCTATGGCGACCGAACTACGTAAAGTCGGCGCCGAGGTAGAAGAGGGTAACGATTACATTAAAATCACGCCACCCGCCGTCATACGTACGGCTGAAATTGATACCTATAACGATCACCGCATGGCCATGTGTTTTTCGCTGCTAGCATTCGCCGATTGCGGGATCACCATCAATGATCCTGATTGCACATCTAAGACATTTCCGGATTATTTTGTGCAATTTGCGAGTCTTCAACATTAGATTGCCAAGTTTTACTCAAGGCGTTTAGTTTCATCCTTCGAAGATGAAGCCGTATTCGTGCGGCTTCTAATCTTCATAAAAAATCCACGGATTTTATTTGCATATTGTTGTACAATGCGGCGCGCTCATTTTCGGGGCTCACTTGATGAACTCACGGATGATGATTATTTTTTGCGGAGGAATGTATGTCTGAACGGGCTCCTGTAGTCACAATCGACGGCCCAAGCGGTGCTGGTAAAGGAACAATAAGCCAATTATTGGCGCAGCATTTAGGTTGGCAACTACTTGATAGTGGCGCTATTTACCGAGTTCTTGCGCTTGCCGCAATTCATCACAATGTTGAATTGGAAAATGAAGAATCTGTCACACTGCTCGCGGCACACCTCGATGTGAAATTTTTAACGGGCAATGAGAAAGATCCAGTTCAAGTGATATTGGAAGGTGAAGATGTCACGAGTGCGATTCGCACCCAAGAGTGCTCCAATGCTGCATCTATCGTCGCAGCATACCCACGGGTCAGGGAAGCATTATTACGCCGTCAACGTGCCTTTAGAACGACACCCGGATTAATTGCCGATGGCCGCGATATGGGGACTGTGGTTTTCCCTACCGCACCGGCAAAATTATATTTAACTGCATCGGCAGAGGAGCGGGCTCAAAGACGCTATAATCAGTTGCAGGACAAGGGCTTCGATGTTAATATCGAGCGCCTTTTAAGTGAAATTATCGAACGTGATGAACGTGATATGAATCGTCCGGTGGCTCCTTTAGTCCCCGCCGAGGATGCGCTCGTTATCGATACTAGCGGAAAAGGCATCAACGAAGTGCTTGAGCTCGCGCTCAATCACATCAACCAAAAGTTATTCGGTGTTAACTAAATTTTCACTGGATAGGTATTCGTATTAAGGACGATACGGATAATTTGACTGACTCCACGTCCAGGACGGGCTGTGGTTTATTAAAGAAAGTAACCTAAACATGACTGAATCTTTTGCTGATCTATTTGAACAATCCCTTCAAACTCTGGAATTCCGTCCAGGTTCTATCGTTCGTGGTACTGTTGTTGCCATCGAAAACGGTATGGTACTGGTTGACGCAGGTCTGAAGTCTGAAAGCCCAATCCCAGCTGAACAATTCAAAAACGCACAAGGCGTTTTAGAAATCGCCGTTGGTGATGAAGTTGACGTAGCTCTTGACTCTGTTGAAGACGGCTTCGGTGAGACTCAACTGTCTCGCGAAAAAGCGAAACGTCATGAAGCTTGGATCGTTCTGGAAAAAGCTTATGAAGATGCTGAAACTGTAATCGGTATCATCAATGGTAAAGTGAAAGGCGGTTTCACTGTTGAATTAAACGGTATCCGTGCCTTCTTACCAGGTTCTCTAGTTGACGTGCGCCCAGTTCGCGACACCGCTCACTTAGAGTACAAAGAATTAGAATTCAAAGTTATCAAACTTGACCAGAAGCGTAACAACGTTGTTGTTTCTCGTCGTGCAGTTATCGAATCAGAAAGCAGCGCTGAGCGTGATGCACTGTTAGAAAACCTGCAAGAAGGTCAAGCAGTTAAAGGTATCGTTAAGAACCTGACTGACTACGGTGCATTCGTAGATTTAGGTGGTGTTGACGGTCTGCTACATATCACTGATATGGCGTGGAAACGTGTTAAACACCCATCTGAAATCGTCAATGTTGGCGACGAAATCAACGTTAAAGTGCTGAAGTATGACCGTGAGCGCACTCGTGTGTCTTTAGGTCTGAAACAACTTGGCGAAGATCCATGGTTAGAAATCAGCAAGCGCTACCCAGAAAACACTAAGTTAACTGGTCGCGTAACTAACCTGACTGACTACGGTTGCTTCGTAGAAATCGAAGAAGGCGTTGAAGGTCTGGTTCACGTTTCTGAAATGGATTGGACTAACAAGAACATTCACCCATCTAAAGTGGTTAACTTAGGTGACGAAGTTGAAGTTCTGGTTCTGGACATCGATGAAGAGCGTCGTCGTATTTCTCTAGGTCTGAAGCAATGTAAGACCAACCCATGGGATGACTTCGCAACTCGTTACAACAAAGGCGACAAGGTTTCTGGTAAGATCAAGTCAATCACTGACTTCGGTATCTTCATCGGTCTTGACGGCGGTATCGATGGTCTAGTTCACCTGTCTGACATTTCTTGGAACGGTACTGGCGAAGACGCAGTTTCTGAATACAAGAAAGGCGATGAAATCCACGCAGTGGTTCTGTCTGTAGACCCAGAGCGTGAGCGCATCAGCTTAGGTGTTAAGCAAACTGAAGACGATCCATTCAACGCTTATTTAGCTGACAAGAAGAAAGGTACTATCGTAAACGGTACTGTTTCTGCTGTTGATGCTAAAGGTGTGACTGTGGAACTGGCTGACACTGTTGAAGGTTACATCCGTGTAGCTGACATCAGCCGTGAGCGCATCGAAGATGCATCTACTGTTTACAATGTAGGTGACGCTATCGAAGCTAAGTTCATGGGTGTTGACCGTAAGAACCGTTCTATCAGCCTGTCAATCAAAGCGAAAGACGAAGCTGAAGAAAAAGAAGTAATGGCGACCTTGAATAAACAAGAAGACGCTGTTATTAGTAATGCAATGGCTGAAGCGTTTAAAGCAGCTCGCAAATAATCGCCTGTTGTTAAAGGGTGGTTCGCCACCCTTTATAGGTGACTGTGTTTGGCTTGATAATAGGGGATAGCTAGGATGACAAAATCCGAACTGATCGAAAAACTCGCCACCAGGCAGTCGCAGCTGTCGGCGAAGGAAGTTGAAAGTGCAATCAAAGAGATGTTGGAGCAAATGGCAACAACATTAGAAAGCGGTGATCGTATTGAGATCCGTGGCTTTGGTAGTTTCTCGCTTCATTATCGTGCGCCGCGTACTGGCCGCAATCCAAAGACAGGTTCATCTGTCGAATTGGAAGGCAAATACGTCCCGCACTTTAAGCCAGGCAAAGAACTGCGCGAGCGCGTTGACGCCGTTAATGTGTGATTGACCGCATAGTGAAAAGCCTCCGTTAGGGGGCTTTTTTGTATCTATTGTAAGGCAAAGCTGGTCAGCCCAGTGAATTTCTTGGATAATCAGAAAATTGAAACGCGTTTAGGGAGTGCAGCGTGAAATCTTTTATGGTGACTGTCCTTGTGGCACTGTTATTTATTCTGGCGTTAATCTTTGGCGCGCGTAACGAACAGCTTGTAACTATTAGCTATTTTGTGGCCCAAGGTGAATATCGTCTACCCGTAGTATTAGCGATCGTTTTCTTTGCTGGCTTTATGCTGAGTTGGTTATTTGCTTGCTATTATATTGTGAGACTGAAACTGACTTTAGCGGCAACCCAAAAAAAGTTAAATGTGCAACTTGCTAAAATGCCCCCGGACGTAGACGCCTAATATGCTTGAGATCCTCTTTCTGTTGCTCCCCATTGCTGCCGGTTACGGTTGGTATATGGGGCGGCGGAGCATAAGGCAAAATCAAACTAATCAGCGTAAGCAACTAAGCCGTGATTATTTCACTGGCCTTAATTTCCTGTTGTCGAACGAGTCAGACAAAGCGGTCGACTTGTTTATCAGTATGCTCGATGTGGACGATGAAACCATAGATACCCATCTGTCACTCGGTTCGCTGTTTCGTAAGCGAGGCGAGGTCGACCGTTCCATCCGTATCCACCAAAATCTGATCGCTAGGCCAACGCTCACCAATGAGCAGCGCGATATTGCCATGATGGAACTGGGCAAAGATTATTTGGCGGCGGGATTTTACGACCGCGCAGAGGAAATTTTTATTAATTTAGTCAGCCAAGACGATCACAGTGAAGAGTCTGAAACCCAGCTAATCGCTATCTATCAAGTGATTAAGGAATGGCAAAAAGCTATCGATATCACTAAGCGTTTAAGCCGTAAACGCCAGCAGACGTTAAAGCCCATCATAGCCCACTTTTATTGTCAGCTCGCCGATGAAGCCAATGATGATGTAGAGAAGATTAAACTGCTGCAGCAAGCACTCAAACAAGATCCTAAGTGTGGCCGGGCTTTACTCACACTCGCCAGAAAATTCCTCGATATTCAAGATTACCTACAATGTAAAGCCATGTTAGCGGCACTCAAGAAAGCGGATATTGAACTCTTTGCCGATGCCCTGCCGACGGCGAAACAAGTGTACCGCGATACCCAAGATAAAGAGGGCTATCAGGAATTACTGGTGGGCGCTATGGCTGAAGGCGCTGGCGCATCCGTGGTGGTGGCGCTTGCCCAACATATGATCAGTCTTGATGAGCTAAAAGCCGCTGAAAATATGGTACTCGATGCACTGTATCGCCATCCGACGATGAAAGGCTTTCAGCATCTGATGCAGATGCATTTGCGTCAGGCCGAAGAAGGGCAGGCTAAGCAAAGTTTAACTATGCTAGAGCAGCTGGTTGAGCAACAAATTAAATTCCGTCCAAGCTACCGTTGTAAGGAGTGTGGTTTTCCTTCCCATGCGCTTTACTGGCATTGTCCTTCCTGTAAACACTGGGGCAGTATTAAACGGATCAGAGGCTTAGACGGCGAATAACCTTTTTGAAATACCTAGTTAGTGTAACCCCGTTGGAGAGATGATGACGACTAAACCTATCCTCGTAGCGCTTGATTACGATAATAAAAACCACGCTTTACAACTGATAGACAAACTCGATCCCAACATGTGCCGCCTTAAAGTCGGCAAAGAAATGTTTACCCTGTTTGGCCCGCAATTGGTGAAAGATATCCATGATCGCGGTTTTGATTTGTTCCTCGATTTGAAGTTTCACGATATTCCCAATACGGTCGCTAAAGCCGTAGCGGCTGCCGCTGAGCTAGGTGTGTGGATGACCAACGTGCATGCCAGCGGTGGCTTAGCCATGATGGAAGCGGCAAAAAAGGCTTTGCAGCCCTATGGTGACCAAGCGCCTATGTTAATTGCCGTGACGGTATTGACCTCCATGAGTGACGACGATTTGAGGTTGATTGGGATTAATGTCCCTGTCTTTGAACATGTTCAGCGTTTAGCTAAGCTGACTAAACAAGCAGGCCTCGATGGTGTAGTGTGCTCTGCCCAAGAAGCGACAGCGCTAAAATCACTATTAGGCAAAGATTTCAAGCTAGTGACGCCGGGGATCCGCCCTGTGGGCAGTGATGCTGGCGATCAACACCGGGTGATGACGCCGCCAGAGGCGATTGCTGCGGGTTCAGATTATCTTGTGATTGGCCGTCCCATCACCAAAGCCGCCGATCCGTTAGCGGCATTGCAAGCGATCCACCAATCATTGGCATAGAATAATAAATCACCCCTAGAGTGCATATCTCACAGTTCACGGAGAACGCCTATGTTTAATGCTACGATGTTTAACTATCAAGGTAAGAATGTTGTCGTTGTCGGTGGCACCAGTGGGATAAATCTCGCGATTGCCATTGCGTTCGCGCAGGCTGGCGCCAATGTCGCTGTCGCAAGCCGCAGCCAAGATAAAATTGATGCCGCAGTATTGCAGTTGCAACAGGCCAATCCTGACGGTATTCATTTAGGGGTGAGCTTCGATGTGCGCGATCTTAGCGCCCTCGAAGTCGGTTTTGATAACATCGCTTCCGAGTTTGGTTTTATCGATGTGTTAGTCAGTGGCGCGGCGGGTAATTTCCCCGCCAGCGCGGCAAAGCTTTCGGCCAATGGTTTTAAGTCGGTGATGGACATTGATTTGCTCGGCAGTTTTCAAGTGTTAAAGCAGGCGTATCCTTTGCTGCGTCGTCCCAATGGTAATATTATTCAGATTTCGGCGCCGCAGGCTTCGATTGCTATGCCAATGCAAGTGCATGTGTGTGCGGCGAAAGCGGGTGTTGATATGCTGACGCGAACCTTAGCGTTAGAGTGGGGTTGTGAAGGGTTGAGGATTAATTCGATTATGCCTGGCCCCATAGCAAACACTGAAGGCTTTAATCGCCTTGCGCCCAGCAGCGCACTACAGCAGAAAGTTGCCCAGTCCGTTCCATTAAAACGCAACGGTACAGGCCAGGATATCGCCAATGCCGCATTATTCTTAGGCTCAGAATTGGCGTCCTATATTACAGGAGTTGTGTTGCCGGTTGATGGCGGTTGGTCCCTTGGCGGCGCCAGTATTGCGATGACAGAGCTTGGCGAATTGGCCGCAAAAATGTAGTTTAGTTTTAGATTATTGACATTAAAATTTAACACTTTGATTTTATAGAAATTAATTAGGTATGATCCATGGCTAATGCATTACAAGAGCAGCTACTCAAAGCAGGGCTTGCCAGTAAACAAAAGGTTCGCGACGTTAAGACCCAAAAACGCCGTGACAAAAAATCCCGAGTAGACGATGGCTCAAGTGCTTTTAAGCAAGAAGTGGCCGAGCAAAAACGGTTGCAGGCCGAAAAAGATAAAGCGCTGAACGAGCAAAGGTTTGCCGAGGCATCCGAGCGTGGACAGGTGCGCGGTTTAATCACTGAGTTTACTAAGTCTGCGATTAAGATCCCAGTTTATGCCGAAGTGAAGTTTAACTATACCCTTGATAATAAAATCTATTCTTTGTACATAGATGAAAAACTACAGGCTGAATTGCTCAAAGGGCAGTTAGGTATAGTGCGTTACGAAGATAAGAGTTACTTAGTGCCCCATAAGTTAGCCGAACGGGTCAAACTGCTGGTGCCGCAGTGGTGTGGTTATCTGTGGCAACAGGATGAATCTAAAGCTGTGGTGGTTGAAGATGATCCCTATGCAGATTATGCGATCCCTGATGATTTAATGTGGTAATTACCACAGACCTGTGAGCCAACGCTACGACAATCCTGTGGTAAAGCTTATAAAATAGAGACCCTTAAGTTAAAGCTTAAGGGTTTTTTTATGGGTTGAATTTATACTTTGCTCACGTACCTCCATATTATTCGCGGCTGTATTTGTAATGAGATTGTTTTCTACAGCGAACTCGTATAAATTAAAACAACTGTTTTAATCCTACGTTTAAGAGTCTACCAATGAACCCTTATCAAGCCCCGTTAACGGATATGCGTTTCCTACTGGAACAGGTATTTGATGCCCCTAACACTTGGGCACAATTGTCTGAGATTGCTGAAATGGTCGATATCGACACGGCCAATGCCATTCTTGAAGAAGCAGCCAAGATCAGCAGTGAGTTGATCCATCCACTGAACCGGACGGGCGATGAGCAGGGCGTGTTGCATCAAGATAATCAAGTGATTACCCCCGATGGTTATAAAGCGGTATATGATCAGTATTCCCAGGGTGGTTGGGTTGGTTTATGTGGCGATCCTGAATTTGGCGGCATGGGTATGCCCAAAATGCTCGGCGTATTAGTCGACGAAATGGCCTACAGTGCCTGTAATGCGTTTACGCTTTATGGCTCGTTAACTGCGGGTGCGGCGTTATGTATCAATGCCCACGGTAGCGAAGTATTGAAACAAACTTATTTGCCTAAGTTATATTCCGGCGAATGGGCGGGTGCTATGGATATGACAGAGCCACAAGCGGGTTCAGATCTGCGTAATATTCGCACCCGCGCCTTGCCGCAGGATGATGGTAGTTATGCCATCACGGGCAGCAAGATTTTTATCACGGGTGGCGATCACGATTTAACTGAAAACGTCATCCACTTAGTGCTTGCCAAGCTACCGGAGAGTAAAGGCATTTCACTCTTCCTAGTGCCTAAGATATCGCTGAATACCGATGGTAGCTTAGCCAATGCCAATGGGGTATCAGTGGGTTCAATCGAGCACAAGATGGGCCTTAAAGGTTCAGCAACCTGTGTGATGAACTTTGATAATGCCCAAGGTTTCTTGATTGGCGAGCCCAATCGCGGCCTAGTGTGCATGTTCACTATGATGAACTACGAGCGTTTAGCGATTGGTATTCAAGGGCTGGGCAGTGCTCAGGCGGCGTATCAGATGGCAGCAGATTATGCTAAAGAGCGTAATCAAGGCGTTGCCGCCGGTGGCTCACCGACGGGCAGCGATTCCGATCCTATTATCGTCCACGGTGATGTGCGCCGTATGTTGTTGACCATTCGAGCGATGACAGAGGCGGGCCGTGCTTTGTCTGTGTTTACGGGACAACAGCTGGATCTAGCAAAATATGCCCAAGAGGAAGTGAAAGCTAAAGCAGCGCGCTATGTGGGTCTATTAACGCCAGTAGCCAAGGCATTCTTAACCGACCGCGGTCTTGATGCGACGATCATGGCGCAGCAAGTCTTTGGTGGTCATGGTTATATTCGTGAAACGGGCATTGAGCAATTAGTCCGTGATACCCGTATCGCGCAGATTTATGAAGGCACCAATGGCATTCAAGCCATCGATTTCCTCGGTCGTAAAGTCACGGGTGATAATCTTGCCGCATTAAATGAATTTGTCGCTGACTTGAAAACACAAATGCGGGCATTTACCCAGGTTGATGCGGTGAAAGTGGCGGCAGTATGTGCGCGTTTAGATGCCTTAGTCATAGTCGCTGAGTCGATTAATGAGCACAAAGTCGCTCAGCCTGCGCTTATCAATGCCTGCGCGGTCGACTTTTTAGATGCTTTTGGCTACACCCTGTATGGTTTCTACTGGTTGGCTATGGTCGATAAGGTCGCTGCCCATGAAGATAAAGCGTTCGCCGAGCAGAAAGCCTATTTGGCTAAGTTCTATTTTGATAAGTTACTGCCTAAAGCCGATTATCATTTAGCCCAGGTGAGGGCTGGAGATACAAGCACTATGGCGATGCCTGCGGTCTTGTTCTAATTTTTCATCCATTCATAAAAAGCACTGAGTAATCAGTGTTTTTTTATTGTGTCATTGGCGATAGCCGCGGTCGCTAATGGCTCAGCTTCATGGTTTTAGCATCGGTTTGGCTCGCGGTGTTTACCTGTGCCGGGGGGATTTCTCTTAACAGTGTGGTGAGGAAATCGGCGCTAAAGGCGGGCTTATTCGGTTTGTTAGGCTCTGGAGCCATACCATTTTCGAGCACCACAAATAAAATGTCCTGTTGCTGCGGTAAACGCATAAAACCCGCTAAATTTGCCACTCCCTGCATTGACCCTGTTTTGGCGAAGATAAGGTTTTTCAGGGGCGGCTTGGTATAGCCTTGGCGATATTTAAGAGTACCACTCACGCCCGCCTGGGGCAGACTCGCAATGAGCCCACTGAAACGTGTATCCCTGTGCATTAGACTGAGTACATCGGCGAGCTGCCTAGCATTCAATAGGTTATACCGTGAGAGGCCTGAACCATCGACGATATTGGCACTCGATAAATCGACGCCTAAATCAGTTAGAATGTGCTTCATTGCCGCGGCGCCATGGGTAAAACTACCTTGGGTGCGATAATAGGTTTTGCCCACTTGCTTAAACAGACTATCGGCGATCAAATTATCCGATTTAAGCAGCATAGTCGTGAGCAATTCAGGTAAGGGGGCTGAGCTATGGCTGGCAATCAGTTTTGCTTTTTGTGGAATATGCTCCCCGATCTGTACTTTGCCTGCAACCGTCACTTCGCCCTTAAGCATGGCGCTGAGTGTATCCTTGGCAAATTTCTCAGGATCGCTCACGGCGATAGCGAGGGGAATGGCTTCACTGCCAGGATAGCAGCCACGTAAATGATACTGGTTCTGCCCTAGGCGCACGAGATCGAGCTGACAAAAATCGCGATTGGCCTGTTGGTCGAATACGGCATCGCTACTCACTTTGACCCCATAACTGGCAGCACGGAGTTTGACCCGAGCAGTTTGTGTGGCACTGCTCGGGATGAACTGACCGTAAACGCAATTTTGGTTGATAATATAGCTAGAGACGGGTGCCGCAAAACAAATGCCTAAATCGTCCCATACCCAGCCCGGTGCTTGAAGTTGTTCCTGTTTATCGCCAATCAAATATAAGTGGCCCTCGATGCGAGTGATCCCCTGTTTGACTAAACTCGCAAAAATGCCCTTAAGATCTGCCTGCGTTAACGTGGGATCGCCATTAAAACGTAAATAAACACTGCCCGCGATATGGCCATGGCGAATGGGGGCATCGCTCCACAGTTCGGTGACATAACGGAACTCTGGGCCAAGTGTCGCCATGGCCGTGACTGCCGTCAGTACTTTTTGTGTGCTGGCGGGGATCAATAAGGTATCTGGCTGATGGCTGTAAATGAGTTGATTGCTGGCTAAATCGAGCGCTATCACTGCGGTTTGTGAATGGCGCGGACTGATGTCTGCCATTTGTTTAGCAAAGAGGGCCGAGTTTTCAGGGGGACTAGGCTCGGCTTGCAAACCTAGGGCTGCTAGTAACAAGCTAATGTAAAGCGTTGTTTTGGGTAAGCTATACATGTGAGGGTTTAGCCTGAGTACCGAAGTTAATGTTCATTATTTCCATCATCTTTCTCCATAAGACGATACAGCCTTAAGGTGACAAATAACACTAAACCAATAAACAGTGGCAGGATCAATAATCCGAGTTGGGTTTTGAAATGAAAAATCCCCCAAGCCAAGATAAGCGTCAGTGCGAGTGTGAGCAGAATTTTTTTATTCATAGTCTCTATCATTCATAGTATCGGTCTGAGTAACCATAGGCGCTTTAGTTTACGCTAGCTTGTATGCTAAGGTTATTTTAGCCACAATCGCGCCACTTTTGCCCATTAACTTCGGCATTAAATCGTTTCAGGTCAAATTACCAGCAAAACCGTTAGGTTTAACGGAGCTTTTAGTCGAAAAGTCTTGCCGAGACGCAGTGAAGTCGGTAATTTCTACCCCTTACGATTTTAGGATCTCAGGTAATAACTAAACCATGCCTCATATTAGTATGCGCGGCTTACCCCAGGCAGTCGTTGCAGAGTTTAGCCAAGCATTACTGCAGGCTTTGGCGGCGATATGTAAAGGTAATGCAGAGAGTTTCACATTAGATTGGATCCCCAGCATCAGTTACCGTAATGGGAAAATTGATCAACGTTTCGTCCAAGTCGAGTTACTCTGGTTTCCGGTTGACCCTGATATCCATCTCAAAGTAGAACAAACGATCAGGCTGGCAGTGACAGAGGCCTATCCAGAATTAACTCATATTGCTGTGATGTTTTTGTCACTGACCCCAAGTACTTCCTATCGGGGTGGTCAGCATGTATAAAGGAGGATTGCCTTGCTAGATAAGCTTGGTGGAATAGCCGTTCAACCCGAGGCTTTAACGTGGTTGCTCACGCCATGCCGATTTAAGGCAGAGTTACTCGCTCGCATCGAAAAGGCTCAAAAGAGTATTTATATTGCCGCGCTCTATTTAGAAGATGACGAAGCAGGACGGGAGATTTTACAGGCCTTGATGGCCGCTAAAGCGCAAAATCCCGCATTAGATGTTAAGATCCTCGTTGATTTTCACCGGGCAAGACGTGGCCTGATTGGTCATAAAGGCGATAGCGGTAATTATCTTATGTATCGCCGCGTTATGGCCGGGGCTGAATATCCTATCGATATTATGGGAGTGCCAGTTAAATCCCGTGAATTTATGGGCGTACTGCACCTTAAGGGCTTTATTATCGATGATGCGGTGATTTACAGCGGCGCTAGTCTTAACAATATTTACTTACAACAAAGTGAGAAATATCGTTTCGACCGCTACCATGTGATTGAGTCGGCCGAATTGGCGCGCAGTATGCGGGCGATGATCCAGCGTTATATTATTGCCGATCCCGCGGTTGCTTCACTCACCCAAGATGCGCAGCAGGAAGTGCTGCCGCCCAAAAACGATGTGCGTAGCTTTAAATTGCGTTTATCGGAGGCGGAATACGAGTTTGCATCCATCCGCAGTGGCAATCGGATCACGCCTTTGCTCGGATTAGGTCGCAAGAAAAACCTCCTGAATAAAGTGGTGGTTGCTTTAGTCGAGGAGTCTAAGGACTCGTTATTTATCTGCACACCATATTTCAATCCCCCTTACATTTTAGTGCGCGCCTTAGCTAAGCATTTACGCAATGGCAAGCGTATCGATATCGTGGTCGGCGATAAGACGGCGAACGATTTTTATATTCCGCCAGAGCAGGACTTCTCGACCATTGGGGCGCTGCCCTATATGTACGAGCAATCTCTGCGTAAGTTTGCTAAGCGCCAACAATGGGCAATCGACAATGGCCAGTTGAATATTCATTTGTGGAAGCACGGCATCAACAGTTATCACCTTAAAGGGATCAGTGCCGACGGTAAAAAGCATTTGATCACAGGTTCCAATCTTAATCCTAGGGCGTGGGCACTGGATTTGGAAAATGGCCTGTTGATCCACGATGAAACCGCCTGCTGGAAAGCGCAATTTGAAGCCGAACAGGCACATATACTTGAACACACACAGCGGTTATATCACTACAGCCAAGTGGATACGCTGCAAAGCTATCCTGCACCGGTGAAAAAAATCATGACTCGGATCAGAAGGTTAAAAGCGGATTTTTTACTGCGGCGTATTCTCTAGTCAAATTTTGCCTAATAAAAAGCCCACAGATTTGTGGGCTTTGTTGTCTTTAAGCCGTACGGGTTATTCCTGTTGCAGCTTGCTTATCCCCGTTAGGATTTGATAACCGACTTCAACCCGTGGTGGTACGGGATAGTTTTTATTGCTTAGTAAGACGATCCCAAGCTTTTGTGCGGGAATAAAGGCGACATAGGCTGCAAAACCACCGGTTGAGCCGGTTTTATTGATCCATACATTTGACTGCGGCCCAAGGGGCGGCACTATGGGTTTAACTGGCGTACTGCCAAACACCACTTCCTGAGTATGCCCCATAAGTATTTTATCAAGATCAATAGGATAGGAGTAATGCTCCCAAATCATATCCTGGGTCATCATGCCGACATCAAAGTATCCGGTGTGGGTCTCATCGAGTGCCTTTTGCAGTGGTTTAGCCAGCGGGTGCATTTGCATATTAGCCTCCACAAAATGCAGCAGATCCGTGGCTGTGGTTTTTACGCCATAGGCTTCATCGGCTAATACGCCGGGATTAACCCGCACTGGCATGTCTTGCTTATTGTAACCTTGGGCATAATCGGCCATTTTGCTGCTCGGAACCTGGATATAGCTGCTGGTCATACCCAATTGCGGAAATAGCATTTGCTCAAGTGCTTGTTGAAACGTTTTATTTAAACTCTGTGCGGCAATCATGCCTAGCAGGCCAATGCTAGGATTGGCGTAATTCCTGTGCGTCCCTGCGGCAAATGACGGTTGCCAATGCTTAAGATAATCCATTAATTCCGCGTTATTCGTGACCTTGTCGGGCACTTGCATCGGCAGATCTCCCGCAGTGTGAGTCGCTAAATTGATGAGACTAATCTCGTCAAAATGGCTGCCTTTTAATGCAGGAACATAATCACTGGTCATATCCGTGAGGGTTAACTTGCCTTCGATTTGTGCGTAGTTCGCCAGTGTCGCGGTAAAGGTTTTACTGATAGAGCCAATCTCGAACAGGGTATGTTCAGTCACACTTTGCCCTGTGGTTTTAGAACTGACGCCATATTGGTAAAAATACTGTTTTCCATCAAGGGTGATGCCAATCGCTGCGCCGGGAATACCATATTCGGCCATCAGAGGTTTGACTGCGGTATCTACAATTGATTGGATGTCTCTGGTATGAACCGTTTGGGCCGTCGTGACATTAGAAAATAGCGTTGCAGTGAGCAGTACGCCGCTTAATAACGGCATGGAGGCGAGCAGGGTATGTCGTTGCATAGTTTACCTTTTATCTAAATTGCATTTATGGAGTCCAGATTGAACACGATATTACGGCAATTCCCCGTTAAGTTAAGCCCTTACTGATATTTAGCATTATTTTCCCTCAGGAGGTAACTAAAACGTTAACCTCGCTAATCCAGTGTTAAATGCAATGTGCTGACATTGAGTTTGGTATTACAGCTGTTGCACCCTTTACGGCCAAGGGATAAACTGCGCCACCGCGAGAGGAAAGAGCTGAATAACTTAGCGGCAATCCCTAATAAGTTTGAAAGAGAATTGGTTTTATGGCTTTAACCCCACATGCAGTGCACCATTTATATCAGTACCGTAAGTCTCTATCGACTAAGCCCTTTGGTGCCCGTGGTAAAAAACTGATCCGCTGTCCATTATGCCTATTAGGTGAGCAGTTCTGTACCTGTGCGCTGCGCCGTCAGTTACAGACTCAAGCCAGTTTCCTGCTGATCATGTATAACGATGAAGTGCTAAAACCAACTAACAGCGGGCGCTTGATTGCGGATCTTATCCCTGACACGCACGCCTATATTTGGTCGCGCACTGAACCCGAAGCGGCATTACTTGCCTTGCTCGATTCTCCGCAATATCAGCCCTATTTAGTGTTTCCGGCCCAATATGCGGAGCAGGGACAAACGGTACTGAACCAAGTGCCGATATCGACGTTAGCCGAAGGTAAACGGCCGCTGCTAATCATGCTCGATGGTAGCTGGCGTGAAGCGATTAAGATCTTCCGTAAGAGTCCATACTTGCATTCGTTGCCAATGCTATCATTCGATCCCGATACCTTGGCAACCTATGCACTGCGTAAGGGTAGCCATGATTTTCAGCTAGGCACCGCCGAGGTCGCATCCTTGGCTTTAGGAGCGATTGGCGAGGCGGCTAATGCTAAAGCCTTAAGTGCATGGTTTGATTTGTTTGTTGAATCATCTTTACTGGGGCGTAATCGCCGTTGCCGGGAAGATCTTTTGCCGATCACAGATTTTACCGATGCCTTCGAGCTTGCCTTTGAACAGGCGAGTGGCCGTACAAGTTAATCTTTTTTGATAATCAATCCAGTCATATAAAAATCCCCTACTGAGAGGGGATTTGTTACGTGTAGCAATTAGCTTATGGGGACTCTAGATTAAGAGGACCCATGCACAAACATTTTGCTTATACGGCGACTTCTTTGCCATCTAATTTGCGAATAACCACAGTGGCGGCGCGAGGACGTAATGTGACTCCAGTTGGCGTTTGTTCAGCGGCATTGGACGAATAAGGCCAGTTACCGGGATGCTGAATGTTAGCAAATACCGAAGTGTAATCAGGGCTAATGGCAAAACCTGTTACTTCACAGTCGTTGGGACCGACAAAGAAACGCTTTAATTCCATTTGATTATTGGCCGTTACGCCTACTTGTTTCTCTTGGCCATCCACCAGAGTTGAAGGTACTATTGCGAGCATTTGATCGTTAGTTTCTTCGGTAACTTCCTTGGCACCGTTGTCGGTTTGAACCCACAAGATACCGCGTTCATCAAAGGCTAACCCATCTGGGCTGGCAAATTGATTAAGATCGGTTAAGCCTGACAAGTTGGTCTCAGCATTGCCATCACTGGGTGATCCAAAAACAAAAATATCCCATGTAAATTCAGTGTCTTTATCGCCTTCATCCCAACGAATAATATGGCCAAAGTAGTTTTTAAGTCTTGGGTTGGCAGGATTCGCTTCGGTACGTTTCGAGTTGTTGGTCAGGGTCAAATAAACTGAGCCTGTGAACGGATCGACCGCGCACCACTCAGGTCGGTCCATAGGTGTTGCGCCGACTAAATCCGCTGCACCCGCGGTGTTTAAAATAATCTCGGCCAAAGTTGCGAAGCTATCGCCTAAGGTTTTGCCGTCTGTGGTTTGGCCATCTAGAGTCAAAGGTAACCAAATACCGCCACCATTTTCATTGAATTTAGCGACGTATAAGGTCCCTTCATTCATGTACTTATCACCCGTTTGCAGGCGGTTGCTGCTGTCGGTATCCTTTGCATCCCAGGCCGCTGAAGAAACAAATTTATAGAGGTATTCGAATTGAGAATCATGGCCAGAATAGAACACGACTGGCTTGCCTTCGGTCAATTTGCCAAAGGTACAACCCTCATGACGGAAACGACCAAGGGCGGTACGTTTTACCGCGCGAGATGTGGCATTGTACGGGTCAATTTCGACAATATAACCGTGGCCGTTTGCTTCGTTACGGTAGTCATCCTGCGCACTTGCGCCCTTTGGCGTGACATCGAAACGGGCAAATTCATCGAGGCGTTCTTCATCGTGACCGGCAAGATCGTCCCAGCCATAACGTGTGCTGGTTTTACTGATCCCGATGCGACTCTGATCGGCGGTTAAGCTACCACGGTTAGCAAAATAGCCAGGCCAATTTTCTTCACAGGTCAGGTAAGTGCCCCAAGGCGTGTAGCCATTGCCGCAGTTATTTAAGGTGCCGCGAGCTTGGCTGCCATCGGGAGAGTAGCGGGTTTCGAGTAGCGAAGAGTAGGCCAGAGGACCGCTGATATCCATCACAGTCGCGCCAGTGAATCGACGGTTATGGCCATCATTACTGACAACTTCCCATTGATTATTCATCAGTTTTATACGCACAACCGATACGCCGTGGGCGTTAATTTCTTTGCGCACTTCATCGATAACAGTGCGAAGACCAGAAGTGGGGTCAAACGTCTGGCCCGTAGGGTGCAAAGCATCTTCGTCAATGTATTCATGGTTAATGCAGAGCAGGCCGTCATCACCCGTATCATTTAATGGGAAGAAGTGCATACCATCGTGGTGCATGCCCACTGAGTTGGCTTGGTCATCGGCCGTGTTACTGCCATCGGCTTTCCATGGCGCCGCTTTTGCGTTTAATGGCGTGCCCCAAGGTGCTAACACCTGCGCTGTGTAACCTTCTGGCACGACAACCGCATCTAAGCGAGAACCGGCAACTGAGGTGAAATTCAGTTTTGCACTGCTTTTTGTTGGAGGAACGGGTACAACAGGATCGACGGGGTTGGGTGTTGAGGCATTATCAGAGCCACAGCCCGTTAAACCTATACCAGCAAAGGCGGTCATGGCGCTAATACCGAGCCCGCCTTTAACAAAGTTACGACGGGATAAATGTTTATCCAACACTTGGTTAAAGGGTTCATTATTGCTTTTATTATAAAGTGTCGGGTCAAAGGTGGCCTTGCTCATATTGCACTCCAGTTAAATGGTCGGATTTAAAATCGAGCCTTAGCCTGTCATAGCAATATGACAATAAAGCCGAGTTTGTATGACAAAAAAGCGACAAAAGTGGACTAAACTTTTTGATGTTAATGATGCAAATGGCTAAAAATAATCTTAAATTTCATCAAGATTAAGGTTGTACGTGACTTATTTTTTCGGTCACGTAAACTCTTTAGAGTGCAGGTTGCGGTACCGATCGCAATGCCATTATTTTAGGGAAAAAATTATGTCGGTTGAGAGGAAAATTGCCGTATTATGCCGAGTGGAACCCGGTTGTCTTGGACCCGATGGCCGCGAGCATATAGAAGCTTTTTGTGCGTTGGCACAAAGGGCAATGCAGCATTTTGATGTGGATATTGCTACTTGGATCCTTACGCCAAGGTACGATAAAACCTTAGAGGAAATGCAGTACAGCGTGGCAAATAAATTACTCTCGCATGCTCAGGCGACGCAGTATTTTGCCTTAATCGGCCGAGATATAGACGCATTTGAAGAGCGTTTTCAAGATAAGTTAACCTCACTCATCACTCTTTACCTTGCAAGAAAGTAGGACACTATCTCAGGTAATGGTTGTTGGCCTCGTTAAAATCATAACATATTGATATTATTTAGTTATATCTAGTGTATCGCAAACCATTTATGGTTAGAGTATTAACTGAAACGTGATGAATATTAGCGGTTTTGGCATTCACTATCAGCAATGGGGTGTAATTAAGTCCGTAAAGTCGAGCATAATTTGGTAGACTAACCCACAGATTTCAATGTTAGCTCGTTTTAGGCTTCGGTGATTGAGCCCCAATAGAGCAAAGGGGTTGTCCATGGTTCATTCCACCCAAACACTTCAGGCCCACAGTGCTGATGGTGCTCACTATGCCTCATTATTGCAGCGGCAATTTGGTTTTACTGCATTTCGTAGTGGGCAAGTTGAAACCATTTCTCAGTTGTTGGCGGGCGACTCCAGTTTGGCAATTTTCCCGACAGGTTCAGGAAAATCCCTTTGTTATCAATTTACTGCCATGCAGTTACCCCAGCTCACATTAGTCATCTCTCCGCTACTGGCATTAATGAAAGATCAACTCGCGTTTTTACGGGCCAAGGGTATTGCCGCGGCGAGTATTGATTCGACCTTAAATGCCGAGCAGAGCAAACAGGTGATGATGGACGCGCGAGCTGGCCGCTTAAAAATTTTAATGGTGTCCGTTGAGCGCTTTAAAAATGAACGTTTTCGACAGTTTATCCAGTCGGTTGCCATTTCAATGTTAGTCGTCGACGAGGCGCACTGTATTTCAGAATGGGGGCATAATTTTCGGCCAGATTACCTAAAGTTGCCCGATTATCGTCGAGAATTAAATATCCCCTTAGTCTTGCTGTTAACTGCAACGGCCACGCGAAAAGTAAAATTAGATATGGCGATGCGGTTTGATATTGCGCCTGAGCATATAGTGCAAACGGGGTTTTACCGCGCCAATCTCGATTTGAATGTGCTGCCAGTCACCAGCCAAGATAAGGTCACACGGCTTCATCAGGAGATTAGTCGCTTTTCCGGTGCTGGGATTGTGTATGTCACCTTGCAATCCACCGCCGAAGCGGTGGCAAAGGCCCTGTGCAGCAAGGGAATAATCGCAAGTGCATACCATGCTGGGTTTGAGGATATGAAACGTCAACAGATCCAAAACGATTTTATGCAGGATCGCATTCAGGTAGTCGTTGCGACAATTGCCTTCGGCATGGGGATTGATAAAAGCAATATTCGCTTTGTTATCCACTATGACTTGCCTAAATCTATTGAGAATTACAGCCAAGAAATTGGCCGAGCGGGTCGTGATGGTTTACTTTCCCACTGTGTGACCTTGGCAAATCTTGATGGAATGAATACGGTGGAAAACTTTGTTTATGGTGATACACCTGAACGTGAGTCCATTGAATATTTGATTGAAAATATTAAGCAAGAACAGCATGCTGCACGCTGGGAACTGCAATTAAATACCTTATCTAATGCGAGCAATATTCGCCAGCTACCGCTTAAAACCCTGCTAGTTCAGCTCGAAATCTATGGTGTGATAAAACCCCTTTATGCCTACTACGCCGACGTCAGCTATCGCTTTATTGTTGAGCCATCGGAAATTTTGCAAAGGTTTAATCCTGATCGACAGGCGTTTTTATCACAAATATTCACCTACACACAAATGAAGCGGATCTGGGGCATATTAGATTTTAATGCGCTTTATGAGGCTACAGGTAGCGAGCGCGGTCGCGTTTTAGCGGCGCTAGAATACCTCGCGGATCAGCAACTGATTGAGCTTGAAACTAAGCGGATTACGGATGTGTATCAGGTTAATGAGATAGCCTTAGCAAATCCATCATTAGTGGATGAACTTTATGGGTATTTCGTTGAAAAGGAACATAAAGAAATTCAACGAATTGCTCAATTAGTACGCTTTTTCGAGTTAGAGACATGTCTAAGTTACAATTTATCGCGCTATTTTGACGATAATGCAGCACCTAAGTGCTGTGGTCATTGCAGTGTGTGTCGTGGGCAAATAGCGAAGTTGTCCTTTTCGGTGGCGCCCGTTTGGCCACAGGAAAGCCAGATCCTCGCAGATCTACAGAAGTTACAGCACCAAGTGCAAGCGAAAGACGAGGCTCCTGTGTCCCTTGATACCCAATGCCGCTTCCTTGCGGGGATGGTCGTTCCCCTGTTTAGTCGATTACAGCTCCGTAAACTCGAGGGCTTTGGTCGTTGTGAAAAATTAAGATATGCGGAGATAAAACAGAAAGTGTCGTCGCTGGTGACGCGCTAAGATAGCAAAGGATCGAACATGAATAAGGCTGTAAAAAAGATGCTCGCCAAGCATGAGCGATTAGTTCATTCGGAAGGCGTAACGGTACTGTCCCATACCCAGAGAGAGAAGGGTGAATGGATACAACATACCATCATGGTGGATGATTGTGATGTGCCCTTTAAGTTTCGACGGGTAAAAAAGTACAAGGATTTACAGGGGCAGAAGGTGAGCCTGGTGTATTATCCTGACACCGAAATGGTGGCGGGTTTCGAAATCGAAATTATGCAAGTGGTTAGAATTAAACGATTCTAAGTGATGCTCTTCGGATCGTTGCTGTTTAATGTAGTGACGATCCGAAGGGCATTTGAGCTAAACCTGAGCCGTAAGCAGCTTATTTAGCATACTGATATGTGGAATCAACTTTCCAGGTTCTAAAGCGTAATTCTGTGCCTGCTGGCAGGTAAAAAACCTTAGGTAACCGACTGTCGTAGCGCATTTTTAATTCACCAGGGATCCGCACAAAGGCTTCCTTCTTCGCCATTTCAAAGCATGCCATCATAGTGCTTGGCCCTTGGGAAACCTCATCGACTTGGTAGTAGTTGTATCCCCAACCTTTTACCGTCAATTCTTTTAGTTCGCCACTTAGCCCATGCTTGTTGCAGTCAACTAACTGAGTCTGACCAATTTGAATTTCAACGAGATAATCGTCCTCGTTCTCTAGGGTGGGCAAAGTTAAAATATGTTGAACCATTCCTTGCTTAGGTGCAGGGAACATTTTAGTGACTTCCTGTTCGACATAGTTCACTGAGTTGAAGCTAGAAACACTGATCATAGGCGCATTTAATCCTGTAGGGGGCGGTGGGCTCACGGCGGCAGCATTAAAAGACAATAGGGCAAAGGTCAAAGGCAAGACTGCAGCGGCCAATAAATGGGTCTGTTTCATATTTTCTCCTTGTCGATCCAATTATTCGACAATAGGTTGACCAATCCAACCCCTTGTCACGTTTCTATTCCTATAAACGGATGTGAATTTAAAAAGGGTTAATCTTTTTGTGCCAATCATAAAAATGACCAATAAAAATCAATATACTGATTTTATTCAGAAAATAAAAGCACTACAGACTGGAGTATTTATATAGTGGGCGTTTTATTAATCTTACTTTATGTAAGGCTGCACAGCTGTATCATTTGTTGTAGATAGTCGCCAGTAACCAGCCAAACACCCCTGCCAATACAGACCAACTTATCAGCCCCATAAAAACGCCACTTACAGATAACTGCCAACCCATTTGTGACCAGTTACCATGGATCATATGACCCGTCATGTCCATCATCAGTGAAGGCAGCAGCCATACCAACAGACTACAAATGAGCCAGAATATGGCAAAGGTGAGGGCGGTTGCTAAGCCAAATTTGGTTGCATTGATTTTCATAGATATCTCCTTAAATTATCTTAGACTCAGTATTAGTTTTCACTGTGATGGCTCGCTATTGAGACTTCTGCGCGTCGTGTTCCATCATTTGCTCCATCATCATCTGCATCATGCCCATATGCTGCTCCATCATGCCCATGCGCTTATCCATGTCCATATCAGGTATATTCTTTCCCGTCTCTTGTTGATTTTTCATGCCCGTTCCCGCTTGTTTCCCCATCATGCCGTCATTCATCATATGCATGCCTTTTTGCATGGCCTCCCAATGCTGTTGCATCAACTCCCGATGTTTTTCCGGGTTCTTCTCCTGTTTGATGTTGTTCATCAAAGACTGCATGGCCTGCATATGCTCATGCATTACCGTCATTTGATCTTGGCTCATCATCTCCATTGCCATATCGCCACCTTGCGAACGAGCCTGCGGCTGTTCAACGACCGCTAACACAACTGGTGATGCTAGTAGGGATGAGATGACGATTGCATTAATCAGTTTTTTCATGGTTTTTTCCTCAGTTTCATTCAGGTTTTTTTGCAGAACTGTCGAGTTTTATTTTTGGGATCCATGCTGGTGTTTGGTGCATATAGGCGCCATATTCATCACCAAATTCTGCCAATGCCAGTTGTTCTTCGTGCCTGGCCAGACGCACATACATCAGCACCAAGATGGGGAACAACACTAGGGTGGGTAGGGTTGGCCATTGAAGTAGGAAGCCAAACATGATCAGAATAAATGCGAGGTATTGCGGATGCCGGCAGCGGGCGTACCAACCTGTACTGGCTAGGGTTCGTGTTTGCTGCGCCTTATGCAATACACTCCAGGCGGAGGACAATAAAATGAAACCCATGACAATGAGCAGGTTGCTGACAATATGTAGTGGATCCCAATGGGGGTTGCCTTCGAAGCCAAGCAGGGTATGTAGCAGGTGACCGTTGTCATGGGAAAAGAAATCCACATCGGGATAGTGCTTGGTAAGCCAACCGGAGAGGAAATAGATACTCAATGGGAAGCCATACATCTCGGTAAAGAGTGCGACGATAAATGCCGAGAAGGCACCGAGGCCGCGCCAGTCCGATGTGGTCCTAGGTTTAACAAAGCTGAAGGCGAAGAAGATAAAGATGGCTGAATTCAAGATCACCAGTGACCACAAGCCATAGGCAGATTCATCGTGCATCATCATTCTCCCGGTTACTCTTAGGATCTAAGTGGCTCCCATCTTTATCTGCCCCATGGGGATCATCGTTAACCTGTCGGTCAAGGTGTTCATGCCTGTGCCCATGGTGCATGAAAACGTGCATCAAAGGACAGGCCAATAAAATCAGCAAGGGTAGGAACTCAAATAAATGCTGCCTATGCTCCATAAAGAGGAAGTAACTTACCGCAGCTATCATACCTATGGCGGCCCAACCCTGCGGTGTGGACCAAAATGAACACCGTTGTTTAGCCATGATCCACCTCTAAAGGTTAACTCGTTATCATCAGACACTATCTATCTCTTCTTTATTAGTCCCATGACGTCTTTAAAATCATCGTTCGGTCACTCGACATGCAATTCGCCACAGTACATTTGCATCTGGCAATGGAAGCGATAGACGCCCGCTGGTAATGCTGGTAATGCAATCAACTTGGCTTTATTCAAAGGCAGGGTCTCGCTGATCTCCAGTTCGGGAAACACCAAGGTTTCAGCGCAGGGCGAAGCGTCTTTACGGATAAACTGCAAACGGGTGGCTTGGTTGACGTGCATTTTAATCCTGGAGGGCTGGTAGATACCGTTTTCCACCAGAATTGTCATATTATCTTCTTCAAGCGCAGTTTCCTTGGGCCGGTACAGCCAGAACCACCAGATGATAAGTGCAATCAGCAATATGCCGGCGATATTCACTATTAACATAATGCTCTCCTCACGCTTAATGTTCCTGAGCTTTAAATAGGCGCAGGCGGTTGGCATTGGTCACCACGGTCAAGGATGAAAATGCCATCGCCGCGCCAGCGATCACTGGGCTCAGCAACAGGTCAAAAAATGGGTATAAGACTCCGGCTGCAAACGGTACTCCCGCCACGTTGTAGATAAAGGCGCCGAACAGGTTTTGTTTGATATTTCGAAGGGTGGCCTTGCTGATCGCAATCGCATCGGCCAGCCCATGCAGGGAGCCGCGCATCAGGGTGATATCGGCGCTTTCGATGGCCACATCTGTCCCCGTGCCTATTGCAAAGCCGACATTTGCCATCGCCAGCGCAGGCGCGTCATTGATGCCATCCCCAGTCATGCCCACAATCTCACCCTGCATTTGCAGTTGCTGCACTTTTTGGGATTTCTCCTGTGGTAACACTTCGGCAAAAAATTCAGTGATGCCGGACTTGGCAGCAACGGCTCTGGCGGTGTCGCGATTGTCACCAGTCAACATGACTACTCGGATGCCGTTTTTTTGCAACCGTTTAATCGCGGCGATGGAATCGTCTTTTATTGGGTCTGCCACGGCTATGATGGCCGCAAAGATGCCATCCACGGCGAAGTACATGGGTGTCTTGGCATCCAGAGCTAATTGCTGTGCCTTGTCGACTAGAGAGCCCAAGGTTATATTGCGATCATTCATCAGTTTTTCATTGCCAAAGAGTAACATTCGGCCGTCGACGCTGGCTTCAACCCCATGGCCAGCAATGGCATTGAATTGACTGACATTCAGAAGCTCGATGCCCCGTTCCTGCGCCGTATCGACAATCGCCTGTGCCAACGGGTGCTCCGAACCCGATTCGAGGCTGGCGGCCAGTTGTAATACCCGCGCTTCGCCAACAGCACCTGCGAGGACGATATCGGTAACCTTGGGTGCGCCCAGGGTGATAGTGCCAGTCTTATCCAAGATCATGGCAGTGATTTTCGATGCGGTTTGCAGCGCTTCGCCATTGCGGATCAACACGCCAGCCTCTGCCGCCTTGCCGATCCCAACCATGACGGACATGGGAGTGGCCAACCCCAGAGCACATGGGCAGGCGATGATGAGTACAGTCGTGGCCGATACCATGGCGAGGGCCACTGCGGGCTCGGGGCCAAGGTTCAACCAGATCAGGGCACTGACGATGGCGACTATCATCACCACAGGCACAAAGTACGCCGAGATCACATCCGCCAGCCGACCAATAGGCGGCTTGGAATTTTGTGCTCGTTTGACCATATTGATGATTTGCGCCAGCGCCGTGTCTTTGCCGACGCGGGTTGCCTTGAAGATGATGGAACCTGTCTTGTTGATGGTGCCGGCGGCCAGGATATCGCCTAGTTTCTTTTCTACAGGCATGGGCTCACCGGTTAACATGGATTCATCGACTGAGGTATGACCCTCAATAACGTCGCCATCGACCGGAATTTTCTCGCCGGGCCGGACCCGTACCTTGTCGTCGATAAGGACCTGTTCGATGGCGATATCCAGCTCCTTCTCACTGCGGATCACCCGCGCTGTCTTCGGCTGTAATCCTATCAGGCGTTTTATCGCTTCCGAAGTGCGGCCGCGGGCCTTGAGCTCCAGTGCTAGCCCCAGATCGACCAAGCCTATGATCATCGCCGTCGCCTCGAAATACACGTGGCGTGTCATTTCAGGCAGTAGATGGGGGACAAATACTACCAGCATGGAATAGACCCAAGCCGTGCCCGTTCCTAGGGCTATCAGGGTATCCATATTGGCGCTATGGTGCTGTAAGGATTTCCAGGCACCGATATAGAAATGCTTGCCCGAAAACGTCATTACGCCCAAGGTGAGTAGGCCAACAAGGAGCCAGGTAATGCGTTCCGTAATGGTGTTAACCGTCATCTCCCCTATCATCAGGCTATAGATCATCAGCGGCACCCCCAAGGACAGGGCCAAGGTCACCTCCCGCATCAGCCGCTGGTAGTAGGCGAGATCCGCCTTCTCCTTCTCATCCAGCGCATCGCCTCCTAGCTCACTTCCACTCTCGCCCCCTGTTTCAATCTGAGCGGCTGTGGCCTGGTAGCCAGCCTGTTCAACGGCCTTCACTAGGCTTGCCACGGGTGCGGTTCCTGTGACTTGGACAGTGCGCTGGGCAAAATTCATTTCAGCACTCGTTACTCCAGGCACCTGCTGCAGCGCGGTTTCGATCTTGTCAATGCAACTGGCACAACCAGCCCCTTGGATAACTAACTCTAAGGAGGGTGTTGTGTTGAATAGGCTCTGCTGGTGTTTGCCATGCCTAGGTGAAGCTGAGTCTTGTGTTTCTAGTTTCATCACTGAGACTCCTCAAAGTGTTAGTTGCCAGCTATTTACATCTCTTGTTTAAGCATGGCTCAGTATCATTAATGGTGCCCAGTTTCTTGGTCACCTCGGGCGGTCAAGATCTGGTATTGCTGCGGTGACAACTCCGATAGGCGGTCGATAAAGGCCACCATGTTCCAGATGCGTTCATCATCGTGTCCAGCCCCCCATGTAGGCATACCCGAGGCTTTGACTCCGTGTTTGATGACCCAGAAGTACCGTCTGGCTCTGGTATCCGCACCGGATTCTGAGATTTTACGCTTTGCAACTCATGCTTGGCATCAGGCTCGATCTCAGCCTGGGCTTGCAATGGCGTGACAAACCAAGACAAGGCGACTGCAATACTAAAAGCTAGCACAGTTTTAGTGCGGGTAATTTTTCTCATGACACTATTTTCACGAAACTACCACCTCGCGAAACATGTCCGCATCCATATGAAACAACAGGTGGCAATGCCAAACCCAACGGCTCAGATCATGGGGTGAGTCATCATGGTATCGTTTTGCAAAATGACACGAATGCGCTGGTTATGTGGCATATGTACTGGTGCGCTGGTGTACTGGGGCCGAATTCGAGGCCATCGAATGACCAAGTGTAGCGCTCCATATTGCCTGTCAGGCGCAGTTCTAATTCCAGCATCGGTGACTGTTGATCTGTTAGTATGCCTTCACGGGAACGTAGATCAGTCAGTGTCAGCACCCTTCGATCATTATTTCTCAGTCCTATACCGGGATCGTCCAAGTTGGTGCGCGGCATATCGACGCGCATGTCCACTGAAGGGCCGTATTCGGTGCTGGCGTGTTGTACCTTTTGTGATGGCTGATCGGCTTCAGGTTGCTGATCTCATCCTAGATTTGCCCCGGCGTCGTGTGTTGCGGGGAGGGGAGAAAATTGCGCTCAGTCATAAGGAGTTTTGTTTGCTTGAGCTGTTAGTTCGTCACCATAGCGAGGTATTGCCACGCTCACGGATCGCGTCCCAAGTGTGGGATATGAATTTTGATTCTGACACTAATGTTATAGATGTGGCGATCAGACGCTTGCGTGCCAAGGTTGACGAAGGTTTTGAACCGAAATTGATCCATACGGTTCGGGGGATGGGCTACAAGCTGGATGTGGAAGCAGAAAATGTATAGCTTTCATACTTATCCAATATTACTCACCACGCGAGTTATGGCCTTTGTTGCTTTGGCAATAAGCCTGTTACTGATAAGCTACTTAGTGCAAAATGCCATCGAACATCACTTTGCCGAGCAGGATGCGGAAGAATTACAGGTGATCACGCACGCGATCGAGCGGGTGTTACTTGCTGCCGAGCCGGAACCTAAGTATTTGCCCTAGTCGCCTCCCACGCCGTTTCTGGTCACCATGGCGTGTATTTTCAGGTACAGGATGGGGATGGCATATTGCTCTATCGTACCCCGGATGCCAATTTGGGGGAGGCGATGATCACATTACAACCTGTTTGGAAAATCACCCCTGCCTCATTGCAAGTCTGGCAGTTCGCTGGCAAGAGTTACCGTGGAGTGGTGACGCTGGCTGCCATAGGTCAAGGCCAATACCACATCACTACCGCCATTGACATGGATTTTCACCGCTCTTTCTGGAGGACTTCAAGAAAAGCCCCTGGCCCATCATGTCACTTGCTGGTTTGTTGGCCCTGTTATCGGCCTAGTTTGGTGTGCACTAAGGCTATGCACCCCTTCGCAGGGGTGCTGACAGCCTAGCCGATATTGCCCATGAATTGCGCACCCCGCTCACAAACCTTATCACCCAAACACAGGTGGGACTGGGTCGGATTAGGAGTCAAGATGAATACCGTGAGCTTCTCTACTTTAATTTAGAAGAACAGGAACGGCTCGCTAAGATGGTAGGGGATATGCTTTGGTTAGCCAAGAGCGATCATGATCAGATCAAACTGATCACCTTGAAGTTGGATCTCGCGGAAGAAATCAAGGCATTGTTCGATTTTTTTGGGGCATTGGCAGATGAAAAACAAATCAGTCTAAACTTGGCGGGCCTAGACATTCAAGTTGTGGCCAACCGAGCTTTGTTGCGACGCGCCCTGACAATCTTCTGTCCAACGCCATCCGCCATACTCAGGCCAACAAACCGGTGTGTGTCAATATCTCTAAGGGGAGTGCAGGCGAAGAGCTGGATAAGGAAGCTTAATAACAAGACGGCGTATCTGCCTCTTCAACGGTTTCATGAATTGACATACCCATTGATGTTTTGTTTTTTTAATTATGAGAGAATGATTTTGATACAACATCATTTGAAATGGTACACCCGAGTGGACTCGAACCACCGACCCCTACCATGTCAAGGTAGTGCTCTAACCAACTGAGCTACGGGTGCACTGTTTACTTTTTAATAAGAAATCAAATTTTATACTCTTTGAAGAGAGTGGTACACCCGAGTGGACTCGAACCACCGGCCCCTACCATGTCAAGGTAGTGCTCTAACCAACTGAGCTACGGGTGCATTGTCTATTTATTGGTGGTCTGAACCACCGACCCTTATCGTCTGTCATCAAATGAGTAGGTAGTGCTACTCTTTTTATCCAACTGAGCTACGGGTGCATTGTATTACATGTATCAAAAGCATTGCGCTTTGGAACGAGCGCTATATTAGGGGGATAGCTAATCACTGGCAAGCAAAAAAACGAATTTTATTGCCAAATGGTGAATTGCTGTGCAACTTGTCCAGAGTTTCAACAAAGCCGCTGATAAAACCGCAATTTATTATTCGCCTTACTTCAGATAATCTCCAGAGAATGCATCGAAATCAAACCGATAAACCAAACGGCGGGAGGGTAGACCCACCGTTTACTTTACTAATGATGGATGTTATCACCTCCGATAAGACTTAAATGTACGCCATGTTTTTGGATATAGTGTAAGCGAATAAAAAACAGCAACGCCGCCGAGGTGAGGCCGGCGATAAGCCCAGTCCAAAATCCGTGGGCGCCCATAGCTGGCACAATATAATCCGTATAAGCCAAGGTATAGCCTAACGTCATACCAATGCCCCAGTAGGAAAACAGCGTGATATAAAAAGCGCTGCGGGTATCTTTGTAGCCACGAAGGGCACCCGCTGCAACCACTTGTACTGAGTCAGATAGTTGGTAGAGTGCCTCCATTAACATCAAACTTCCGGCTAAAACAACAACTTCGGGATCACTGTTATAGAGTTCGGCAATTTGGAATCTAAATAGTACAGTCAAAATGGCAGTGGATAGGGCGAGGGACAGTGCTAGCCATAGACCGACTTTTGCGACAATGGCAGAAATATCAGCCCGATCTCGACCTAAGTAGTACCCAATCCGAATCGATACCGCGATACCGATTGATAACGGCAGCATAAAGACGATAGCGGAAAAGTTCAGTGCAATCTGATGACTCGCCACCACAGTTGCGCCCAACGGCGCGAGTAATAGTGCAATGATGGCGAATAAACTCACTTCAAAAAACAACGCCATAGCGATCGGCATGCCGAGTCTAGTCATTCTCTTCATCGTTTTAAAATCGGGGCGATGAAATTGGCTAAAGGGCGCCAAGGCAGCAAATTTCCTATGTAGCTGCATATATAAGGTCATGGCGATCAGCATGGCCCAGAAAACAAGGGCAGTTGCGACACCACAACCTGCGCCCCCCATAGCGGGGACACCAAAGTGACCATAGATAAAAATATAGTTAGCGGGGATATTGACCGCTAAACCGACAAAACCTATGACCATAGTCGGCAATGTATAGGAAATTCCCTCACTGCAGCCACGTAACACTTGATACAGGACAAATGCGGGGGCTCCCCATAAAATACCGTCGATATAACCAATGGTTAAGCGGTACAATTCGGGTTCTAAATTCATATGGCCGAGCACAAAAGGCGCTAAGGCAAGAAATGCCATCACGCCAATTCCACCGATAAGTGCCAGATAGGCGGCTTGGAATGCTAAGGGTTGGATCGCTTTTTGGTTATTAGCTCCGTTATAGTGGGCAAATAAAGGCGTGAAGGCCATAAGCAAACCCTGAACAAACAGGATGGCGGGCAGCCACAGGCTAGTGCCAACTGCAACGGCGGCCATATCGACGGCACTGACACGGCCCGCCATGACGGTATCGATAAAGCCCATCATGGTCTGCGTGACCTGAGCGATGAGCACAGGGAGTGCAAGTTGGATAAGACGTTTGGCCTGGAAGCCTGAATGATTCATAAATACAGCCTTTAACGAATGAGCGAGAACAAATGTTTACAGGTATAGTTCAAGCCACCTGCGAGGTGGTTGCAATACATAAGAAAGATGGCCTAAATACCCTTGAGGTAGCGTTTAAACCTGATTTGCATGAGGGACTTGCGATTGGAGCAAGTGTGGCAAATAACGGGGTATGTCTTACCGTGACTCCGGTGGTTGATGATAGGGTATTTTTCGATGTAGTGGAAGAGACGTTACGGTTAACCAATCTTGCCGATTTAGCCGTAGGCCACAGGGTTAATATTGAACGTTCGTTAACCTTCGGCAGTGAAATCGGCGGCCATATTTTGTCTGGCCATATCCATACCAAGGCTAAAGTCATCCATATCAGCCATACAGAACAGCATTATGATCTGACACTAGGGATTGAGCCTAAATGGATGGATTACATCTTTTATAAAGGTTTTGTCGGGGTCAACGGCTGTAGTCTAACCGTTGGTAAGGTCAGTGATTCAAGTTTTATGCTGCACTTAATTCCAGAAACGCTCAAGTTAACAAACTTAAGTCAGTGCCAAGTCGGCGATGAGCTCAATATTGAGATCGATAGCCAAACACAAGTGATCGTTGATACCGTTGAGCGCATACTCGCCAGACGCTTCAAGGAACAAGCGCAAAAGAATGGCTGATATTGCCTATCAGTCAATAAATTTGCTCATCATCTGAGTCAACATACAATTCAACGGTCCGCCGAGCATCATCCACATGTAGACGCAAGTGGATAGGATTACAGCAAATACGGCAATCATCGTAATAATCTTGATCGCCACTGCTGGCATCGATGCTGATATGTTGATGATGCCCGCAGTGGGGACAGGCGATAACCTTATTCATGATCCTCATAGTGTTACTCCTTCAATGGGATGAAAGAATATATGACCCTAAGCCCCTATGGGCTAAATGACTCCTCCTATAGGGCTTACTAAGTATAGTTGCGATATGGTATAGCTGCGAAAGCGTAAACCAAGTGAACGGGTGCATCGCTCATAGGGAGCAAACGCTACTCTTTTACTGTAATTAGCCCCTCTATTTCATCACTGTGTAAAACGCCATCGCGGGCATGTTGAACGATTGAAAGGGTCAATTGCTGCATTTGCTGCTCAAGCTCAGCTTGGATATCAACAATCAGCATTTGGGTATCAATATGAGCATCTATGGTTTCTGGGATTTGAGTTTCAAGCGATATGGCCGATGATTGGGTTAACGCGACCGCAAATAGAATACAGTTCAACATATCAACTTCCTTTCGATGTTTTTGAGTGCTGCACAATCAACTGGCGCTAGAATAGGGATGTTTGATGACTGGCAAGTTACCAACACACTGCAAAATCATGAATTTGCATTTATTGCGCAATACCACGCAATTTGGCCAATTCACTTGCACCCCTTGGCGCCAATCCCGTAGAATGAACGCCCTGCTACGCAAGGCGGCTAAGACTCCTGTACTGTCTTAACCTAGCGAGCATTTCTCTTACATTAACTAAAACCAAGTGGCCCTACGTGTGGGTCACCACTGGAAAGGATATTTCATGCCTGTAATTACACTTCCCGATGGTAGCAAACGCGAGTTTGCCCATGCTGTTTCGACCCTCGATGTTGCCGCCGATATTGGCCCTGGTTTAGCGAAAGCTTGTATCGCTGGCCGCGTTAATGGCGAATTAAAAGATGCTTGCGATCCCATCGAAACCGATGCAGAGCTATCAATCATTACCGCCAAAGACGAAGAAGGTGTTGAAATTCTTCGCCATTCTTGCGCGCATTTATTAGGCCACGCGATTAAGCAACTGTGGCCAGAAACCAAGATGGCGATTGGTCCAGTTATCGATAACGGCTTCTACTATGATATCGACCTTGAGCACAAACTGACTCAAGATGACATCGAAGCCTTAGAAAAGCGCATGCTTCAATTAGCAAAAACCAACTATGACGTTGTAAAACGTGTCGTTAGCTGGCAAGAAGCCCGTGATACCTTCGCGGCGCGCGGTGAAGATTATAAGATTGCCATTCTGGATGAAAACATCAGCAAAGACGCAACGCCTGCGTTATATCATCACGAAGAATACACAGACATGTGTCGTGGACCGCACGTACCTAACATGCGTTTCTGCCAACATTTCAAATTAATGAGCATTGCCGGCGCTTATTGGCGTGGCAACTCTGAAAACAAGATGTTGCAACGTATCTATGGTACCGCTTGGGCCGACAAAAAAGCCCTGAGCACACACTTAACCCGTCTTGAAGAAGCGGCTAAGCGTGACCACCGTAAAATCGGTAAACAGCTCGACTTGTATCACATGCAAGAAGAAGCACCGGGTATGGTGTTCTGGCATAACGACGGTTGGAGCATCTTCCTCGAATTAGAAAGATTCATTCGCCGTAAGCTAAACCAATACACTTACCAAGAAGTCAAAGGCCCGTTAATGATGGACCGCGTGTTGTGGGAACGTTCTGGTCACTGGGATAAATACGCAGAAGCCATGTTCACGACCAGCAGCGAAAACCGCGAATATGCCATCAAGCCGATGAACTGCCCAGGCCACGTACAGATCTTCAACCAAGGGTTGAAATCTTACCGCGACCTGCCATTACGTATGGCGGAGTTTGGTTGCTGTCACCGTAATGAACCTTCAGGTTCGCTCCACGGTTTGATGCGCGTACGTGGTTTTACCCAAGACGACGCCCATATTTTCTGTACTGAAGATCAAGTGCAAGCGGAAGTCAGCTCTTGTATCCAGATGGTTTACGATACTTACGCCACCTTCGGCTTTGAAAACATCGTGGTAAAACTGTCGACTCGCCCAGAAAAACGTATCGGCGACGATGCGATGTGGGACAGAGCAGAAGATGCACTCAAGCAAGCTCTACGCTCAAATAACATTGAATTCACTATTTTACCCGGTGAAGGCGCCTTCTACGGACCGAAAATCGAATTTACTTTACACGATTGTTTGGACCGTGCGTGGCAATGTGGTACTGTGCAGCTCGATTATGCGTTGCCAAACCGTTTAGGTGCGACGTATGTCGCCGAAGATAACAGCCGTCAAACTCCCGTGATGATTCATCGTGCTATTTTAGGCTCTTTGGAACGATTCTTGGGTATCTTGATAGAAGAATATGCAGGTCGTTTCCCAACTTGGTTGGCCCCAATGCAAGTTGTCGTGATGAATATCACCGACAAACAGGCTGATTATGTTGAAGAAGTCGTCAAATTCTTCAAAGAACAAGGTATTCGAGCGTCTTTTGACTTGAGGAATGAGAAAATAGGCTTTAAAATACGCGAGCACACCTTAAGGCGTGTTCCTTATTTGTTGGTCGTTGGCGATCAGGAAATGGAAAATAAGGAAGTAGCGGTGCGTACCCGTGATGGTATTGATTTAGGTAAGATGCGAATCGAAGATTTCGCCGCTAAAGTCCATCAACAAATTTCGCTCCGTAGTCTCAAATTGTTGGAGGAATAGGTCATAAAGATCAAAAAAACAGCAGGGCGTCAGCCGGCCCCTAATAGAATCAATGAAGAAATCACAGGCGTACCAGAAGTACGTTTAACAGGCATTGATGGTGAAGCTATTGGTGTGGTAAGCATCAGAGATGCTCAGAATTTGGCAGATGAAGCGGGTGTAGACCTAGTTGAAATTAGTCCAAACGCTGAACCTCCAGTATGTCGCATTATGGACTACGGTAAGTTCCTTTTTGATAAGGCTAAGTCAGCCAAGGAACAAAAGAAGAAGCAAAAGCAGGTTCAGGTTAAGGAAATTAAATTCCGTCCTGGAACTGACGAAAACGACTATCAGGTAAAACTACGCAACCTGATACGTTTTCTGGAAGACGGGGACAAAGCGAAGATTACGCTGCGTTTCCGAGGTCGCGAAATGGCCCACCAAAATCTTGGTATGGATCTTCTGAACCGTATTAAGACTGATTTGGATGAGTATGCGGTTGTTGAATCTTTCCCGAAAATGGAAGGTCGACAAGCCATCATGGTGCTAGCGCCTAAAAAGAAATAAGTAGGGCAACCCGAAAGTAGCAAAGGTCTATGGCCTTTGCTCGCCTTGCTTTTTATTTAACATCCCAATGCGGAGTTTTAGTAATGCCTAAAATGAAAACCGACAGAGGTGTAGCGAAACGTTTTAAGAAAACCGCCAATGGTTTCAAGCGTAAGCAAGCACATTTACGTCACATTTTGACCAAGAAGAGCACTAAGCGTAAGCGTCACTTACGTGCCAAATGTTTAGTTGCTAAGTGTGATGTTCCAGCAATCGCGCGTCAATTACCTTACGCTTAATTTAGGAGATTAGAAAATGCCAAGAGTTAAGCGTGGTGTAACCGCTCGTGCTCGTCACAAGAAAGTTTTAAAATTAGCTAAAGGTTATTATGGCGCTCGTAGCCGTACTTACCGCGTTGCTGTGCAAGCAGTAACTAAAGCTGGTCAATATGCTTACCGTGACCGTCGTCAGAAAAAACGTCAATTCCGTCAACTGTGGATTGCACGTATCAATGCTGCGGCTCGTCAAAATGGTCTGTCTTACAGCCGTTTCATCAACGGTCTGAAAAAGGCGTCTATCGAAATCGATCGTAAGATTTTGGCTGACATCGCTGTATTCGATAAAGTTGTATTCGCAACTTTAGTTGAAAAAGCAAAAGAAGCGTTAAACTAAGAAATTAGTTTGTCGCTGTAGAGAAGGGACCATTTGGTCCCTTTTTTTGTGCCCCATTTTGGTGTTTCAATCACTTGTTAATCATAACGTTTTAAGAGGCTGGAGAGTAGGATGCAGGTCGGCATCATCGAGTGTTCTTAGTGATAAATGCCAGCTAAAAAAATAGCAGGCTAAGCCTGCTATTCGTTGAAACACTTACTCTGTTACTTTTTAGCGTCTAAGTAACGCTCTGCATCGAGTGCGGCCATACAGCCAGTGCCCGCAGAAGTAATGGCTTGACGATAATGTTGGTCCATCACATCACCACAGGCATAAACACCTTCGATACTGGTTTGAGTCGCATTACCCTGCAGACCACTTTGTACCTTTAAGTAGCCGTGATTCATTTCTAATTGGCCTTCAAAAATACCGGTATTAGGGCTGTGACCAATGGCGACGAACACACCCGCAACCGCAAGATCTGTGATTGAGCCATCTTTAGTGCTCTTCATCTTTAGACCCGTCACTCCCATAGCATCACCAACCACTTCATCCATGGTTTGATCTAAGTGGAGGATAATATTGCCGTTGGCGACTTTATCCATCAGGCGATCGATAAGAATTTTTTCCGAGCGGAAGGTGTCGCGGCGGTGAATTAAGTGCACTTCAGCGGCAATATTACTTAAGTACAGTGCTTCTTCGACAGCCGTATTGCCGCCACCGATCACGGCGACTTTTTGGTTACGATAGAAGAAACCATCACAGGTCGCACAGGCCGATACGCCGCGGCCCTTGAATGCTTCTTCAGACGCTAATCCTAAGTAACGGGCAGAAGCGCCTGTCGCGATGATCAGCGCATCACAGGTGTACTCACCGTTGTCACCTTTTAAACGGAAGGGGCGTTCGGTTAAGGTGACTTCGTTAATGTGATCGAACAAGATTTCAGTATCAAACTTTTCAGCATGCTTTTGCATACGTTCCATCAATGCCGGACCCGTCAAATCATCCGCATCACCTGGCCAGTTTTCAACTTCAGTCGTCGTGGTTAATTGGCCACCTTGCTGCATACCTGTGATCATCACAGGCTTTAAATTAGCGCGCGCCGCATAAACGGCTGCGGTATATCCTGCTGGGCCTGAACCCAAAATCAATAAGTTACAGTGTCTGACTTGGCTCATTTTTATCTCCGTGCCTTTAGCAAATTGCATGGATTGTAGGGAATTTACCTGTAGGGGTAAAGCGCTGTTTGGTGATTCTTTTAGATTAAGCTAATCGAGTCAGCGCGCTTTAGTATTCAGAGTGTCAGTTTAACTTTACTGCGGTGAAATAAACGGCTTAGGGGCATGACAAGCAAAGCACAAGACAAGTTTGGAAACGGGTGATTATCGATTCGCATGCTTGATTTTTAGTTCTGGCAAATGAATCGGCCTCAACAGAGTCGAGGCCGATTTGGATTATTTGCTAGGTAAAGCAAACGAATGTTACATCAAAAGCTTAAGCTAATTAAATGCTTATGCCAGTAATACTGCTGGAGATGTGAATTCTAAGTTCAGGGCGTGAGCCACTTCCTTACAGACCACTTTACCGTGCATCACGTTTAAGCCATTCAATAAGTGCTTGTCTTGCAACAGCGCTTCTTTATAGCCTAAGTTAGCTAATTTAAGAATGTAGGGTAGCGTTGCATTGTTAAGTGCGAAAGTTGAAGTGCGGGCAACTGCACCTGGCATGTTCGCCACACAGTAGTGCACTACGTCATCCACAATATAAGTTGGATCTTGATGAGTCGTTGCGTGTGAAGTTTCAACACAACCACCTTGGTCGATTGCAACGTCAACAATAGCACTACCTGGCTTCATGCGGGAAATCATGCTGCGAGTCACCAATTTTGGTGCTGCTGCACCAGGGATTAATACGCCACCGATCACAAGATCAGCTTCAAGTACATGGCGTTCAATCGCATCGGCAGTTGAGTAAATGGCTTTAACTGCAGAACCAAACTGCACATTTAAGCGGCGTAGTGCATCGATGCTGCGATCGAGCACAACCACATCTGCGCCCATACCAACCGCCATTTGCGCGGCGTTAGTTCCTACCATGCCGCCACCGATGATAACGACTTTGGCTGGTTCAACACCGGGTACGCCACCCAATAACATACCGCGACCACCGGAAGATTTCTCTAATGCCATAGCGCCAGCTTGGATTGACATACGGCCAGCGACTTCTGACATAGGAGCAAGCAAAGGCAGGCCACCACGATCGTCTGTCACAGTTTCGTAGGCGATACATACGGCACCACTTTTAACTAAATCTTCAGTTTGTGGTAAATCCGGCGCTAAATGCAGATAAGTGAATAAAATTTGATCGTGGCGTAGCATAGCGCGTTCAACTGCTTGAGGCTCTTTTACCTTTACAATCATCTCTGCTTTAGCGAACACTTCAGCAGCAGTCGCTAAAATTGTGGCGCCAGCATCAATATAATCTTGATCTGAGAAACCAATACCTGTGCCAGCATTTGTTTCAACAAATACTTCGTGACCTTTTATTGCTAACTCACGAACACTTGAAGGAACCATACCGACACGATACTCGTGGTTTTTAATTTCCTTTGGAACACCAATAATCATCTTTGAGCCTCAATTGCCTGATAACCCACTTCTAATGGGCATAATTGTTATTTTATCGTGACCTGAACGTGATTAATTCAGGGATATCTAGTATAGTATCGGCGACGCAGTTTATGCTGCTGAACTTTGGACATACGTAGAATAAAATGTTGTTTTAGTGATAAAGCAAGGTTAAATAAATGGCATATAATAAAAAGAGTCCTGTAAAAGACTTGGATCGCATCGATCGCAACATTCTTAATGAATTACAAATTGATGGCCGCATTTCTAATGTGGAATTATCAAAGAGAGTTGGATTAAGTCCAACTCCGTGTTTAGAAAGAGTGAAACGACTCGAAAAGCAAGGATATATCAACGGCTATACCGCGCTGGTTAATCCCCATTTCCTGGGTGCATCCCTACTGGTATTCGTGGAAATCACCTTAAGCCGTGATACACCCGAAGTGTTTGATAAGTTTAATCGTGCAGTGCAATTACTGGACGACATTCAAGAATGTCACCTCGTTTCGGGCGACTTTGATTACTTATTAAAAACGCGTGTTTCTGATATGTCGGCGTATCGCCGTCTATTAGGTGAAACATTGCTAAAACTCCCTTCCGTTTCAGATACTCGCACATACGTTGTGATGGAAGAAGTAAAACACACCAGTCGTGTAGCGATAAATCATCTACTCTCAGATATCTAAGTTCCCCTGATTGTTTGGTTTTACCATAAGGGGCCAAGGCCCCTTATTTATTGATACTCTCTTGTCAATGCACACTCAAATATTCAACCTTGCAACGCCCTTAAGCCTGCCAACTTAGGGGCATTTTTTTCGGTTGTTTGTGTACAAGTTATAGTCAGAAAGTCCTAGTGTTCTAATTGGTTAACGCTAAATATGTTCCTTTATGTTGAGGAACGGTTATTTTTTGTCTCCCACGGACAAATCTCGGGAGAAAAACAGACTAATGGGCTCCACATTTAGTGGGATTCTGGTATCGTAAGCCCACCTGTTTTCATTTTTTATGGATTATGTCGTTTGTCTCAAGGAAATAGTGTACGCACGCTCACAGGGCTGCAACGTCTACTCGAAGGTGGACTGATTATATGTTGTGTTCTCGCCACTTATATTCTTCTCGCACTGACTAGTTTTAGCCCATCTGATCCGGGTTGGAGTCAGTCGCATTTTCAGGGTGAGATCAGAAACTGGACCGGGGCTGTTGGTGCTTGGATTGCCGACATCCTTTTATATTTTTTCGGTGTTACCGCTTATATCATGCCCATTATTGTGGCATCGACGGGTTGGCTTTTATTTAAACGTGCCCATGACCTGCTTGAAATTGATTATTTTTCAGTCGCATTACGTATTATAGGTTTCTTACTCATCATCCTTGGGTTCTCTGCCTTAGCGAGTATGAATGCCAATAATATCTATGAATTTTCTGCCGGCGGTGTTGCGGGGGATGTGATAGGCCAAGCCATGCTGCCGTATTTTAATAAGCTCGGTACTACACTGTTATTGCTGTGTTTTTTAGGTTCTGGCTTTACCTTGCTCACGGGCATTAGCTGGTTAACTGTGGTTGAGAAAGTCGGTTTTGCCTCCATTTGGTTATATCACCAACTCAAACGCCTGCCGCAGGCCATGAAACGGGAACATGAGACCGAAGATACCCGTGGTTTTATGTCGGTTGTTGAAAAGTTTAAGCAGCGCCGTGACTCCCAGCATGTTATTGAAACGTCAAGGGTACATGAACGTGCGCCTGCCAAGGTGATTGAGCCCCAAAGAGCAGAGAACATCGCCACAGAGGACGCTCAGCTTCAGAAACCTGCGCAGAAAAAACGTTCGCCTCTTGCGAAAATCCTGAGCTTAAGTAGTACTAAAAACACCGTTAATCAGCGCGTTGAACCGCAAATCGATAAGCAGGAAGCCATTGCCGAGCATGGTCATTTTGAAGCGCCGCCTTGGGTAGCAAAGCCCAGTCATGCCGACGACCTTGAGTATGATGCTGGCTTTAATTCCTTTGACGCTGATGAAGATGAACCTGTGTTTGGCCGCGAGGCATTTACGGATGACGATGAAGATGATAGCACCTTAGATTTTTGCGATGAGGATGTGATCGATTTTGATACCAAAGCATCGACGGGCGCCGTCACGGCCCAACGCAGGAAGCAAGATCAACAAGCAAAAATTGTCGATGGTATCGTGGTTCTGCCCGGACAAGAAGATAAGCCTGTGCCAGCTAAACCTATGGACCCATTACCCAGTATTAGCCTGCTGGATGTGCCCGATCGTAAAAAGAATCCCATAAGCCCTGAGGAGCTTGAACAAGTTGCGCGCCTAGTGGAAGTGAAATTGGCGGACTTTAATATTATTGCCAATGTGGTCGGCGTGTACCCTGGACCTGTGATCACTCGCTTTGAATTAGAGTTAGCCCCAGGCGTGAAAGCGTCTAAAATTTCTAATTTATCTAAGGATTTAGCTCGATCATTACTGGCGGAAAGTGTGCGCGTGGTTGAGGTTATCCCCGGTAAGGCCTATGTGGGGTTGGAGTTACCCAATAAATTCCGCGAAACCGTATTTATGCGTGATGTGCTAGATTGCACGGCGTTCACTGAGAGTAAGTCGAACCTTACTATGGTGCTTGGTCAAGATATTGCGGGTGAGCCCGTTGTGGTTGACTTAGGTAAAATGCCGCATTTATTGGTTGCTGGTACCACAGGCTCGGGTAAGTCTGTGGGGGTGAACGTAATGATCACTAGCCTGCTTTACAAGTCTGGCCCCGAAGATGTGCGCTTTATCATGATCGACCCCAAAATGTTGGAACTGTCAGTCTATGAAGGCATTCCGCATTTGCTGTGTGAAGTAGTCACCGATATGAAAGAAGCCGCCAATGCACTACGTTGGTGTGTGGGCGAAATGGAACGTCGCTATAAGTTGATGTCCATGATGGGCGTGCGCAATATCAAGGGCTATAACGCAAAAATTGCCGAGGCGAAAGCCAATGGTGAAGTGATTTTAGATCCTATGTGGAAGTCATCGGACAGCATGGAACCCGAAGCGCCCGCATTAGATAAGTTGCCTTCGATTGTCGTCGTGGTCGACGAATTTGCCGATATGATGATGATTGTCGGTAAGAAAGTAGAAGAGCTGATTGCCCGTATTGCCCAGAAAGCCCGTGCGGCAGGGATCCATTTGATTTTAGCGACCCAGCGACCCTCGGTGGATGTGATCACAGGCTTAATCAAGGCGAATATCCCGACACGGATGGCATTCCAAGTGTCTTCCCGTATCGACTCCCGTACCATTTTGGATCAGCAAGGTGCTGAAACCTTGCTCGGTATGGGGGATATGTTATTCCTACCACCGGGGACGGCGGTGCCAAACCGGGTCCATGGTGCTTTTATCGATGACCATGAAGTTCACCGTGTGGTGGCCGACTGGTGTGCCCGTGGTAAGCCACAATACATTGATGAAATCCTCAATGGTGTCAGTGAGGGCGAGCAAGTGTTGTTGCCCGGTGAGACGGCGGAGTCCGACGAAGAGTATGATCCTTTATACGATGAAGCGGTTGCCTTTGTCACCGAAACGCGCCGCGGCTCGATTTCCAGTGTGCAGCGTAAGTTTAAGATCGGTTACAACCGTGCGGCGCGTATTATCGAACAAATGGAAATGCAGGGGGTCGTCTCTGCACAGGGTCATAATGGTAACCGCGAGGTGCTGGCACCTCCGGCCCCTAAACACTATTAATGTTAAGCTAAATGTAGTTTGAAATCGCGATAATGTGGCGAATTCACGCTTTAGTCCAAAGGATTATTATGAAAAATCTGTTGTGCGCTGTGATGTTAACTTCGCCATTATTCTTTAGCACCGCTGTATTGGCCGATGATGCACAGCTATTGAGGGATACACTTGTCAGTACCGCCTCCCTTAAGGCGGATTTTAAACAGACAGTGACGGATGTGAACCAAAAAGTGATCCAGACCGGTTCTGGTGTATTTGCGTTAGCACACCCCAACCAGTTTTATTGGCATTTAACCGCGCCCGATGAATCTCAAATAGTCGCAGATGGTAAAGACCTATGGATCTACAATCCATTTGCCGAGGAAGTGGTGATTATGGATTTTGCCCAGGCGATTAATGCATCTCCCATCGCACTATTAGTGCACCGTGACGATGCCACTTGGTCACAGTATTCAGTGACCAAAAAACAAGACTGTTACGGGATCAAACCTAAATCGATTGATTCGGGCATTTTGTCCGTTACTGTTTGTTTCAAAAATACCCAGTTAGCTAACTTTAATGTTGCCGATGACAAAGGTAATCTGAGCCAGTTTGATTTGAGCAATCAACAAGCGATTAGCACAGACGACAAGTCTTTGTTTAAGTTTGTGTTGCCCGAAAATGTCGATGTTGACGATCAGCGTCTTAACACACCTCACTAGGCCAGAGCGTGAGCAGTTTATCCTTTGATTTCGCCCCCGACTTTCGTCCTCTAGCCGCGCGCATGCGGCCAAGGACGATCGCGGAATATATAGGCCAAGCCCATTTATTGGGTGAAGGACAACCCCTGCGTAGGGCGCTCGAAGCTGGGCGTGCCCATTCCATGATGTTGTGGGGGCCACCGGGCACAGGTAAAACAACCTTAGCCGAATTAATCGCCCATTATTCAAATGCCCATGTTGAACGCATCTCAGCGGTCACCTCGGGGGTTAAAGATATTCGCGCCGCTATTGAGCAAGCCAAAGCGGTTGCTCAATCCCGGGGACAACGCACCCTGTTGTTTGTCGATGAAGTGCATCGATTCAATAAAAGCCAGCAGGATGCCTTCTTGCCCTTTATTGAAGACGGAACCGTTATTTTTATCGGTGCGACCACTGAAAATCCATCGTTTGAAATTAACAATGCCTTGCTCTCGCGGGCGAGAGTTTATCTTATCAAGCGATTAAGCAACGATGAGATCGCACATATTGTCACTCAAGCCCTGACGGATGTGGAGCGAGGTCTTGGTCAGCGTCAACTGGTGATCCCTGAGGACGTATTGACAAAACTGTCGCAGTTCTGTGACGGTGATGCCCGTAAAGCCCTTAATTTACTCGAACTTATGGGCGATATGGTTGCCGATGGCGGTGATCTAACCTTAGATATGCTCGTTCAAGTGGCGGGGCACCAAGTTGCCGGATTCGATAAAAATGGCGATCAGTTTTACGATTTAATTTCGGCGGTGCATAAATCAATCCGCGGCTCTGCACCCGATGCGGCGCTGTATTGGTATTGCCGGATTTTGGAAGGCGGCGGTGATCCACTTTATGTGGCAAGGCGTTTACTGGCGATTGCCTCGGAAGATGTAGGCAATGCCGATCCTGCGGCCATGACCATAGCGCTCAATGCCTGGGATTGTTTTCACCGTGTTGGTCCTGCAGAGGGCGAGCGAGCAATAGCCCAAGCCGTTGTTTACCTTGCCAGCGCACCAAAGAGTAACGCTGTCTATACCGCGTTTAAGGCTGCAAGGGCGCTCGCCCGTGAAACGCCTCAAGAAAGCGTTCCGCACCATTTACGCAATGCACCGACACAATTAATGAAAGATATGGGCATGGGAGCAGGGTATCGCTATGCCCACGATGAGCCCAATGCCTATGCCAGCGGTGAGAATTATTTCCCTGAATCCCTGCAAACGGCGCAGTTTTACTTTCCAACGGAACGGGGATTTGAGAAGCGAATTAAAGAGAAGTTGGCGCAATTAGCCCAGTTAGATCAGGCCAGCGAGCACAAAAGATATGAATAATCTCTTACTTGTGGCGCTAGGTGGTTCAATTGGGGCGGTTTTTCGCTATCTTATTTCAATATTCATGATCCAAGTATTTGGCAGCAGTTTTCCTTTTGGTACACTGTTGGTCAATGTTATTGGTTCATTTTTTATGGGCGTTATTTACGCACTGGGGCAAATGAGTCATATCAGCCCTGAACTCAAAGCGTTAATAGGTGTTGGCCTATTGGGTGCTTTGACAACGTTTTCGACTTTCTCTAATGAAACCTTATTGCTACTGCAAGAAGGGAATTGGCTGAAGGCGATTTTGAATGTGGTGCTGAACCTAAGTTTATGTCTTTTTGTGGTTTATTTAGGTCAGCAACTGGTGTTTTCTCGCATTTAACTATTAAGAATATATCACATGTTAGATCCTAAATTTTTGCGCAACGAATTAGCCGTTACCGCGGAGCGATTGGCCACCCGTGGCTTTATTTTGGATGTCGCTCATCTGACTCAATTAGAAGAAAAGCGTAAGTCGCTGCAAGTGGCGACCGAAGAGTTGCAGGCCTCGCGTAATGCTATCTCCAAATCCATTGGCCAAGCTAAAGCCCGTGGCGAAGATGTGGACGCTATTATGGCGCAAGTAGGGGATTTAGGTTCACAACTTGATGCAAGAAAAAGTGAACTGGCCGCCGTGCTTGAAGAAGTCAATGCGATTGCAATGTCGATGCCTAACTTGCCAGATGAATCAGCGCCCATTGGTAAAGATGAAACTGAGAACGTTGAAGTTCGCCGCTGGGGCACGCCACGCACTTTTGATTTCCCGATTAAAGATCATATCGATTTAGGCGAAGGCTTAAACGGATTAGATTTTAAAAATGCCGTTAAAATAACGGGTTCACGTTTTATCGTGATGAAAGGCCAGATAGCACGCTTAAATCGGGCTCTTGGCCAATTTATGCTAGATCTGCATACGACAGAGCACGGCTATACCGAAGCCTATGTGCCATTACTGGTCAACGAAGCCAGCTTACTGGGTACCGGCCAATTACCTAAGTTTGGTGAGGATCTATTCCACACTAAACCTGCTACCGAAGAAGGCCAAGGCCTAAGCTTGATCCCAACGGCAGAAGTCCCACTCACTAACTTAGTGCGTGACAGCATTGTCGATGAAGACGAGTTACCGATTAAGTTAACCGCACATACCGCCTGTTTCCGTAGCGAAGCCGGCTCATACGGTAAGGACACCCGCGGCCTTATTCGTCAGCATCAATTCGATAAAGTCGAGTTAGTGCAACTGGTTAAGCCTGAAGATTCAATGGCGGCGCTCGAAGCGCTGACGGGTCATGCCGAAACTGTACTACAACGTTTAGGACTGCCGTACCGTACTGTGATTTTATGTACCGGCGATATGGGTTTTGGCTCAAGCAAAACCTACGATATCGAAGTTTGGTTGCCAGCACAAAACACCTACCGTGAGATTTCTTCATGCTCGAATATGAAGGATTTCCAAGCCCGTCGTATGCAGGCACGTTACCGCGTGAAAGCAGACAATAAACCTGCGCTATTGCATACCTTAAACGGCTCTGGTTTAGCGGTTGGACGTACCTTAGTGGCTATTTTGGAAAACTATCAAAATGCCGATGGCAGCATCACGGTACCTGAAGCACTGCGTCCTTATATGGGCGGTTTAACACAAATCGGTTAATGGAACACTACGTAAACCGTTATGAATAAAGGTCAACGTTATCTTCGTTGGCTTTCCTATACCGCCATCATTGCCGTATTTGGTGCGGTCATGTTGGCGACTTTAGGCAAAGCCGTCTGGGTTGTGTTAGAAAACGTGAATTAATACGACCCATGTTGTGCAATAAAAGGCATGTATCCCCAAGGAACATGCCTTTTATTTTTAACGCTGACTTTTAGCTTTTTAGCGCACCAATATAAAAATCAACTTATTGAGATTAAATGCATTTAGCTGGCTTTGGTAAGCCGGCAATCTTAGTTGCTTGTTTCGCAGGACCAATAGGGAAGAGGGTGTAAAGATATTTAGAGTTGCCCTTATCTGGCCCCAGTGTTTGACCAATTGCCTTTACTAACACACGTATTGCGGGGCTGGTTTTGTACTCCAGATAAAAATCCCGTACAAAGTTAATCACTTCCCAGTGGGCACTGGTCAGTTCGATCTCTTCTTCTTGGGCTAACAACGGCGCCATTTCGGGCTGCCAGTCGGCGATATTTTTTAAATAGCCTTGATGGTCGCGTTCAATTTCGACGCCATTGAATATAAGCGGATTTACCACGTGATCACCTTATCGTGCTGCAAAGATTGAGCGACAAACTCGTTGTAATCAATTTGATTAATATTCTTAAGACGTTCGGTTAAGCCGCGGGCGACCACATCGTCTTTAAGGACCATTACTTTAAATGGTGATAGTGCCATGGCCCATTGACGCAGTAATAACGCATTTACGCCATCACTCGAGAGTAAAATTGCATCCTCTTTACAAGCATAACGCAGGCAAAGTTTGAGGGCATTGTCTCGGCTAGGCGAGGTTTGAATATGATGTAAAATCATTAGAATACTAAGACCTCATCGACGGCTTTTAAGTGAGCTGAAATGGCTTCATCGTTTAAGATGGTCACCGGAATGGACAGCAAACCATGGCTTAAGCCGTAGTCACCTAAGGACTGTTTGCAGGCGAACACCGCATCTATGTCATAAAGTGGTAAAGCTTTTAATGCCGCGAGATAATCCTTGCCGCCGATAAGCTCAGGCTGTTGATCCTTAAGCAAGTGCAATACGCCTTCATCGACAAACACTAGGCTCACTTCTTGCTCAAAACTGGCGCTCAGCAATGCCAAATCTAATCCTTCACGGCCTTTTGTTGTTCCATGGGGCGCACTTCGGAACAGAATACAGATTTTTTTCATAGAATTTCCGAAGCTTAAAAGCTGATCAAACGATCGGCTGACTCAATGCCCGTGACCAGTTCACCCAGCCCGCCCATAATAAAAGAACTTTCCACATTCCAGTGGTTTAAACCATTCTCCTGCGCTTCTTGCTGTGACACTATGCCGCGCCTCAATGCGGCGGAGACACAGTTCACTAAGGAGACTTGATGCTGGGCCGCCAGTTGTTTCCAGCCAGCAACCACATCATATTCATCGGATGCGGGTAAGTTAAAGTCCGTGGAGTTATACACGCCATCCTGATAGAAAAACACGCAGACAATCCCATGTCCGCTTTGCAAGGAGGCTTGGGTGAAACGTAGGGCATTCACACTTGCCGACGTGCCATAGGCAGGCCCGTTCACTTGGATAATAAATTTGCTCATCATAATAAAAATGGCCCTAAAAGTAGGGCCATTCTAGCGTAAGTTGCCCTAAAAGGGGATTAATCATCGTTACCAATGCCCAGCAAATGCAAAATGGCAATGAACAGGTTTAAAAAGTCTAAGTACAGCGCGATAGTGGCGCGGATATAGTTAGTTTCACCGCCATTCACAATACGGCTGGTATCGAACAGAATAAAGCCCGTCATTAACAGCGCAAGACCCGCGTTAATTGCCATAAAGGCAACGCTGTTGCCAACGAAAATGTTAATTAGCGCAGCGGCTATCACTACAATCAATCCTGCGAACAGGAAACCACGTAGGAAAGAGAAATCCTTCTTAGTCGTGACTGCATAGGCTGAGAGTGCAATAAAGATAACCGATGTTAAACCAAGGGCTTGCATAATAAGTTCTGAGCCATTGGTCATGCCAGCGTAATGGTTGAGCATATAGCCCAGTGAGGCGCCTTCCATACCAGTAAAGGCAAACACCCAGAAAATTCCCGCCGCCGAATCGGCTTTGCGTAAAGTAACAAATAGCAGCACTAAACCACCGATAGATAAACCGAGTGACATGAGTGGGCTGATGTTGAATGCCATCGCTAAGCCAGCACAAAGTGCAGAGAACGCTAAGGTCATGGCTAATAGTAAATAGGTATTTTTGAGAAGTTTGTTCACTTCCAGTGTTGAGGCACTCGTTGAGTACAAGGTTTGCTGAGTCATATCTTTCTCCATTAGCTTTTAAATCTAAACTGATCATTTTGATTTTTAACGGGCACTAGAGTTCCCATTAATTTCGCAAATCCAGTAATCCTGTTTGCATAGTACCTAAAACGGCGCTTGGCTTAAAGGATTCACACCACAAATAACAAGTTATAAAGATTACGCCAACCATTCACGGTGCAATTTATCGGTATCGCCTAAATAATCCAGCACCCAGGCGAGGGCGGGCGACATCTTGTCGGCATTCCAAGCCAGACAACAAGGGCTGGTCAGCTTGGGATTTTCAAGCTGTTTCTGCACTAAGGCCCCCGCTTTAATAAATACACTCGCTAAGTGGACGGGCATATAACCCACACCTAAACCTTCACGGAAGCAATTGATTGCCCTGATCCAATCTGGCACTACTAATCGGCGTTGATTTTCAAGGAGCCAGGTCATGCGTTTGGGGATTTCCCGCGAGGTATCTTCCAAACAAATAGATGGGAAGGGGCGTAATTCATCATCGGTCAAAGGTCGGTCAATATTAGCTAAGGGATGGTTTTTACTCACCAGAAACGCCCATTGAATATCACCCATATCTTTATATTGATAGACGCCACCAACAGGAATCGCGGTGGTCGCGCCAATAGCAATATCACTGCGGCCAGTCGCAAGCGCCTCCCACACACCGTTAAAGACCTCGATGCGGATAATCAGCTCAATATCTTGGAAATGACGGTAAAAGTCGGCGATTAATACGCTAATTCTGTCGGCGCGTACTATGTTATCTAAGGCGATAGACAGCGTGGGTTGCCAACCGTTGGCCACGCGCTGAGTGCCGCGTTTCATCTCATCCATTTGAGTCAACAAGTTTCTCGCTTGCTTAACAAAATGCTCTCCCGCAGGGGTCAAGGTCACGCTGCGATGGTGACGCTCAAATAACACCACGCCAAGTTCTTCTTCGATTTGCTTAACGGCATAACTGACCGCAGAAGGGACCTTGTGCAGTCGATTGGCTGCCGCCGTAAAACTCCCCACCCGGGCCACAATATCAATGAGTTCTAACGCTTGTTCCGAGAGCATAGTTGACATCCATTGTGATGAAAATAATTGATAGCATCTGTCAAAAATAAACGTTTCCAATCAAATTAACAAGTATTTAGACTGCACGCCTTAAGTCTTTTGACATGATTATTTTATGAGAACATCTAGTAATATCTTTGTAAATATGAAGTTTTTTGTATTTTTATTCTATTTAGCTTTATTAAGTATGCTGGGCTTTATTGCCACTGATATGTATTTACCTGCTTTCAAAGCAATTGAAAGTTCGTTTAATTCTTCACCTTCTCAAGTGGCAATGTCGCTCACCTGTTTCCTTGCCGGTTTAGCCTTAGGGCAACTGATTTACGGCCCTCTGGTCGGTAAACTCGGTAAACGTTACGCCCTTATCATAGGTCTTGGCATTTTTGCCGCGGCCAGTGTCGCGATCGCCAACAGCGACTCGATTCTCATGCTGAACATCGCTCGCTTCTTCCAAGCCATTGGCGCCTGTAGTGCAGGGGTTATCTGGCAAGCAATTGTGGTAGAACAGTATGATGCCGAAAAAGCGCAGGGGATCTTCAGCAATATTATGCCGCTAGTGGCACTGTCACCTGCACTGGCCCCCATCCTTGGCGCTTATATTCTGAACGAATTTGGATGGCGTGCAATCTTTATCTCATTGTGTGTGATTGCCTTTTTATTGGTGTTGATGACTTTTTACTTCGTGCCAAGCCACTCACAGCATCAGGATGCTAAGCCAAGCGCGGTTTCCTATGGACAGATTTTGAAAAATACCCGTTATCTTGGCAATGTGGTGATTTTTGGTGCCTGTTCGGGTGCGTTTTTCGCATACCTCACTGTGTGGCCGATTGTGATGGAACAACACGGCTATCAGGCAACCGAGATTGGGCTTAGCTTTATTCCGCAAACCATCATGTTTATTGTCGGCGGTTATGCGAGTAAGTTGTTGATTAAACGCATAGGCGCGGATCGTACGCTCAATGTGTTGCTGGCCATTTTTGGGCTTTGTGCTATCTCAATTGTATTTTTCACCCTATTAATGAGAGCAGAGACTATTTTCCCGCTACTGATTTCATTCTCAATACTTGCCGCAGCCAATGGGGCGATTTATCCGATTGTCGTGAACAGTGCCTTGCAGCAATTTACCCAAAATGCGGCTAAGGCGGCAGGATTACAGAACTTTTTACAAATCACCATCGCCTTTGGCGCCTCAAGCTTAGTCGCGCTCTGGGCAAGTTTGGGCGAAGTTGCCATAGGTTGGGGCATTCTGAGCTGTTCTTTAGTGGTGATCTTGGGTTACCTGTTAAAAACCGAGCAAACTTGGGCTGATTTTGCCAAGCACTTTACTGCGCCAGATCCTGCCCGTGTTGGGATCAATGCAGATACGAAGCCAAATCAAGCAGATTGAATGTAATACGAGCAGTTGGCACATAATTATCAGTTAGTGCTTTACAGTCAGTAAACTTACTTATATTATGCGCATCGTTCGGAGGGGTGGCAGAGTGGTTTAATGCACCGGTCTTGAAAACCGGCGTGGGTTTATAGCCCACCCAGGGTTCAAATCCCTGCTCCTCCGCCATATTCTACGGAAAAGCCATCAGCAATGATGGCTTTTTTGTTTATACAGTTTGAACCCTGGGTTCCTCATTCTAAGCGCAGCTCCTGTGCCATATGAAGTCAGAAAGCCGCTAATAATTAGCGGCTTTTTGCATTTTAGCTATTCTAGAGGGTCCACCGGGATTCTGGAATTTTTCGCCAAATCAGACCTAATTAGTTGTTATCTTTAGATATTGAACGATTCTGACTATCGGCCCCCTTCAATTCAATGAACCATCTGTCCATAATGTCTTTTTGTGCATTGGCAGTAGATTTCAACGATTGTACTTCAATGATAAGTAAGGCGTTCTTGTCAGTCTGCTCCGCGAGTTGCGTGTTTAACAAATTAATTCGAGACGTTGCCTGTTGATACCTATCTTCCACAGAGGTTATCTGCTGCTTGAATGAATGGTTTTCCGCCTCCAAAGCTAGCTTCACGTTGGTCATTGTGGACAATGATACTTCTGCTTTTTGCAGCTGTTCTGATGTCCCCTCTAGCAAAGTTTCTAACCTGGCACATTGCTTTTGTACCGTCGCATTCTCCAGCTGTTTAGCAGTTAACTGTTGGTTTAGCGCTCTAATCTCAAGCTGCAGTTGTTGTACTTGCGATTCATGGCGATGTTGCTCTCGCTCTCGTTGTTCTTTAACGGAATTACGGTAGTGTTCAAGCGCTGAGCGTGACTGTGCATGTTTTTCTTCTAAGGAGACTATCTGCTGATCTTTATCGGCAAGTCGTAATAACATGGCTTCTTCATTGGTCTTCAGTCTTTCGAGTGTCAGCTTCTGCGTGTCGATATTCGTTTTGAGCGCTTTGCTTTCATGCTCTTGCTGCTGAAGCTTCCCCATTAATTCATCTCGATGAGATTGAGTTTCTAGTAGTTCTTGGCGTAGTTGTTGATAGCGTTCGTCTCTTACCGTTATTGCTTCTCGATGCTGCACGCGTTCGTTCTCGATTATTTCATTCGCTTCTTGTAACAAACGGCCCGACATCTTTTCAACGATAAAGGTGAGTTCTTCGCTTAATGACGTAGTGAGCTGCGTGTTGCCTTCAGCCTCCTCCAATTCCTTGAGGTAGCGATGGATTGTGGTTTTAGAACCGGTATTCCCCAATTCAATACGTATCGCGTCGATGGATACTGACTCTCTTCGCGCCAATAGTGCATTTCTTGCCTGCTCAACTGCTTCTTTACTTATGCCACCACGTGCCATGTCATTACCTTTCATAATGTATTACGTACTATGTAATTACATACTAATATGTAATTTTAAAAATACAAATATTATTCAATGTATAAGAGTAGATAATTCTGAGTTATCTACTCTCATAACAAAAAAGCTTGATTTGATGGGGTCAGTTGGTACGTAATAGAGGTTGTTCAAAAAACAGCCGTTGAAAAATGTGCTAGGCTGCTTTTCTTATGTGTACTAAGTGGTGTACTGAAAAATCTAACATGAATGATGTAGAACGCTATATTGAAGCAGCAACACGGGACAATACCCGCCGCAGTTACCAAGCGGCCATTGAACACTTCGAAGTTGATTGGGGGGGGATGCTGCCCACCACATCAGAGCAAGTGGCCCGTTATCTTGCTCACTATGCCAATATGCTTTCACATAGCACGCTACGGCTGCGGTTGGCTGCGCTCGGACAGTGGCATGTGTCGCAAGGTTTTGTGGATCCAACGAAATCTCCCCTTGTGAGAAAAGTCTTTAAAGGCATACGTGAGATCCACCCTGCAAGAACTAGGCAGGCCAAGCCGCTGGCCATTGATGAACTTACGCAGATCTGTGGCTATTTGGAGCAAGCGCAGCACAGTAATGATCAACTGCTAGCCTTAAAAGCCACTCGCGATAAGGCGCTGTTACTCATGGGTTTTTGGCGAGGATTTCGCAGTGATGAACTCTGTCGTATGGTCATTGAACATATCGAGCTTGCGCCTACTCAAGGGATGAACATTTACTTACCCCGTTCTAAATCAGATCGCACCAATCAAGGTCGGGAATATCGTACCCCCGCCTTACAACACTTATGCCCCGTGCAAGCTTACCAAGAATGGTTAGCCCTCTCAGGGTTAACCGTTGGTCCGGTCTTTCGCGGTATTAATCGTTGGGGGCAAATGAGTTCTGAAAGTTTGCGGCCATCCAGTATCTTACCGCTTATGCGAAAGCTAATGGCGCAAGCGGGGATCTGTCACTCTCACCTCTATAGCAGTCATTCATTACGGCGGGGATTTGCGTCATGGGCAACGCAGCATCAATGGTCACTAAAGCAATTAATGGAGCATGTCGGCTGGAGAGATGCGCAATCAGCACTGCGTTACATCGAAGTGAGTGCACCATTTACGCCAGAACAACTGCAACCATCTACACCGCATGCAGCTACTATCCTCCCACCAATGACCATTGTGGATGTCCAGCTATGCTTATCACGTTTTCATGATAAAGCGCCAAACGAAAGAACGGTGCGACTTAAATTAGAACGCTTTGCGTTGAAGGCCTTTGGCGCACTGACGACCATTGATGAACACCATTACCAGCTCCAATTATTCTCTGAATGTGTGGATGCAGATCTCGATGAAGTAGCGGATGAACTATTGGATCGGATGCACAGTATCGCGACTGATCATCAATGTATGTTGGAAGCGGTAATCGTCCACCATGAAAGCGGTCGGCGCTGGGATTAGCCAGATTGACTAACGAAAGGGAGTTTCTATGAAGACTGCTGAAAATACTGCTTACCCACGATTAGAAACCTACTTCTCATACAACGTGTTATCGCAACGATATCATCCCAGTGAAAATGAGCTTGTGTTAAGTCAAATTCTGCATAATCCCTTACACCGCCTAGGCTTCTTGGTGCAGTTAAAGCTCTTTCAACGTCTTGGCTATTTTCTCTCTCCTATCGATTGTCCCGATCAGATCATTGAACACATCAGAAAAGTGGCAGGTATTATTTGGGTACCAAAGCCCTCTGATTGGAAACGATATGATAAGTCAGGAACACGACAACGGCACCTCGCGATGATCCGCGCACACATTGGCGTAAAACCCTTATCTTCGGCTGAACGTTCTTGGTTAAAAAATGTGGCACATGGTGCAGCACAAACTAAAGAAACCGTCACAGACATCATCAATGTGATGCTAGAAGAACTGGCCCATCACTGTTTTGAATTTCCAGGTCTTACCGTATTAGAAAAGCTAGCAAGAACAGTACGTCGACAAGTCAATGATGCGTACTATCGACAGATCTGCCAATCCTTAAGCCAATCGACAAAATCTAGGCTAGATCAACTTTGGCAATCAAACAGTGCTGGTGTGTACTCTCACTGGCAGCAACTAAAACGAGAACCGAGAAAACCGACCAACAAAGAAGTGCGCAGTTATTTGCAACATGTGGAGTGGTTACGTGATTTAGAAAGTCAAATGCCAACCCTGGCGATTCCCGTTGCCAAGTTTCAGCAGTTTATGTTGGAAGCTCGAGCACTGGATGCTCAAGAAATGCGGGACTTAACGTCTAATAAACGTTATGCCTTAGCGGTGATCCTTATTCGCAGTCAACATGGAAAAGCACTTGATGATGTCGCCGAACTGTTCATCAAGCAGGTTAGAGATCTCGAAAATAGCGCTCAACAAAGTCTACAACAGTACATTCTGCAGAAACAAAAACAAGCGGACGAATTGATCAGTAATTTTCGAGATGTGGTGCTTGCCTTAGAAGAGCCTGGTAATGCGAGTAGCCGTATCGCACATATTGAGCAGTTATTACTCCCAGACAAAGAGACCGTCATTGCAAAATGTGATGAACACCTCGCGTATGCGGATAATAACTACCTACCTTTTATGATACGTCCCTATGGAAATAAACGGTCGTTATTATTTAACTGCTTGTCCATCCTCACCTTAAAAAGCACCTCAAGTGACAAAACTACAGAACGATTAATCAACTGTCTGTTATCCCTCAGGAATAATCGCCAAGAGCATATTAGCAAGCAGTATTTACTTGATCAGTTTAATGGCACCAAAGCGACACGATGGATTTCTTCTGTGTGGAAAAAATTAGTATTGATCCATGCCGAAACTGAAGACGAAGTGGTGGTGTTACATCGTAAGTTTCTGGAGTTGTGCATTATGGTACATATAAAACAGGAACTGATGTCGATTGACCTATTCGTTGCACAAAGTGAACAATATAAAGATTATCGCGAAGGGATGGTGGATGCAGATACCTATGCCCGCGAACTGCCTGTCTATGCCCAACAAGTAGGGTTACCACTTACGGATCCAACACTTTTTATTGCGGAATTAAAGCAAAAGCTGAAGACACTTGCACAGCAGGTAGATGGACGATTTCCTGAAAATCCCCACGCGGCCATTCACGAAGGTAAACTCAGTCTGAAGCGAGCCTCTACTGTGCGACCTAGTGCCGCTATCCAGCGTATTGATGATGCCATTACAGAACAATTAGAAACGACCAGCATTGTTGATATTTTGGTGGATGCAGAGCATTGGCTTGGTCTAAGTGATTTATTTTACCCGCTATCGGGCAATCAGAGTCGATTAGAAGATCACGCTCAGCGGTTTGTGACTACGCTCTTTTGTTATGGCTGCAACTTAGGACCAATGCAAACCGCCCGTTCGATTAAAGGGATCAGCCCTAAACAAGTTGCTTGGTTGAACCTTAAACAAGTCACCGAAGACCGTTTGGATAAAGCGTTAACCAAGGTTATTAACGCTTACAATAAGTTTGAACTGCCAACATTTTGGGGCAGTGGTAAACACGCTTCTGTTGATGGTTCTAAGTGGGATTTAAATGAGCAAAATTTGATGTCGGAGTACCACATACGCTATGGTGGCTATGGCGGTATTGGTTATTACCATGTGTCTGATACTTACATCGCGCTTTACTGTCGTTTTATCTCTTGCGGCTCTTATGAAGGTCATTATTTACTTGATGGTTTGATGAAAAACACATCTGATATCACCCCTGAATTTCTGCACGGTGATACGCAATCACAAAGCTATCCCGTTTTTGGTTTGTCCTACCTACTCGGTATTGGCCTGATGCCAAGGATCCGCAACATTCAAGATCTGAACCTGTTCCGGGCAGACAATGAATGTAAATATCAAAACATCGATCGGCTATTCAACGGCAGTATCGACTTCACGCTGATTGAAAATCTGTTACCAGACATGCTGAAGCTCATTCTATCGATTAAATTGGGCAAGATGCCGGCATCCTCGTTACTACGTCGACTCAATACTTATAGTCGCAAGAACAAGCTTTATTTTGCCTTTCGGGAATTGGGTAAAGTCATTCGGACACTGTTTCTGCTCAACTACATCGACAATTACGAATTGCGGCAAGTTATCCAAGCTGAAACCAATAAATCTGAAGAGTTCAATAACTTCGTAAAATGGTTTTTCTTTGGTGGTGATGGCATCATCGCCGAAAATATTCGCCATGAACAGAGCAAAGTTGTCAAATATAATCAATTGGTTGCCAATATGGTAATTTTGTACAACGCTGACAAGATGACCTGTATTTTACGAGAGTTAGCCGACCAAGGAATCGATCTCACGCCAGATCGACTTGCAGGTTTATCTCCCTACAGAACGGCTCATATAAACCGCTTTGGTGACTATTTATTAGACATGGACCGAAGTTACAGCCCATTAAACTTTGCCATGAAAATTGACGCACAAGTAAATGTGAGACGATGATACATTTACCCCCATTAAATTTACTTCTGCGTACTTAGTGACGATTAATCAATCATCATTGCCTAAAAGTTTGCTATACGATAAACCTTAAATATGATAGCGATTTAGTTGGAGTGTTTAGATGCAAATAAAAATTGAACAACATGAAAATGGAGAGTATTACTTCTTGATTCCTGAACAGTTACAAAAAGAACTTTCTTGGAATGAAGGAGACACTATCAGTTGGGGAGATAATGGGGATGGTAGTTGGACATTAAGCAAGTTAAGCCAGCTTGATGTATTAAAACTAAAGGCATTTGAAGATCCAGAAGTGAAGGCTGAATATGATAGACTAGAAGAATGGCTCTTCAGATAATTGGTCAGATAAATAGTCCTAACAGTAGGCCAAGCGCGTATTTGCAGTAGGCCAAGCGCGTATTTGCGCCCACACTAAACTACTACTGAAGGCGTTAGACAAAATGATAAAAATCACATCCCAAACACATGCCTATCTACTACGACTCAACAGATAGAGGAATAGCTAACGCTATGGATGAGCTAATAATAGGAAACAACGATTGGTTTCCATCATGCATCGCCAACCCCTAAGTCACTGTTTATCAATCGTTATGCAAGTCAAGCTATGTTTGAGTTGCTCACGCGCTCGAAATAATCGTGTGTTTACCGTATTGGTTGTTAGCATCAGCTGCTCTGCAATTTCGTGACTACTCAACCCCAATAATACTTGCATGATTAAGGGCTCTCTGTACTCAGGCGCCAAAAGAGCTATTTGGTTCCTGATATTTTCGTATTCGATATTTTGTTCTACCGAGTGAGAACTCGTATCAACTAAGTCATTCTGTTCTATATCGTCAATATCTAATGTTTTCCTACTGAAGTAACGTGCATTTTCTCTTCGAACGATAGTAAGCAACCATGATTTTTCAGCATTTTCGTCAAGTTGCTTATCGAGATATTTCCAAGCCCTCAAATAGGATTCTTGGATAATCTCTTCTGTTGCATTTTTGTCTTTGCTCAACCAATAAGCAAAACGAAATAAATCAGCATGATACAAAGCAACGAGTTTTTGGTAACGGATAGTGCGCAGTTTAAGGTGGTCATTGTACATATCAAATCCGATTGAATGGTGTGCACGTTGTGACACGAGTTCTGCTAGCACACTTACTTATTGAGTTTATGGCGTTTTATAAACTTTGTTCTATAATCCTATATGTAATTGAACAGTTGTTCAATATCGATATTTGTTTGAAATAAGCATAATGAGTATAGCGCGAGTGACATGGTGGGCATGTCGTTACGCAGGAATCAGTAAAAGGCATTACCATTTATTTCAATTTGTTAAAGAAGCACTAATCTCTAACCTCAACTGCTAATAAAAGTATCATCAGTGTGAAAGGATTCTCTCATGTGACGGGTCTTGTTCATTAGATGAATGATTAACCATTGGGAGTGCAAATTATGTGTAGTACACCAAAGACTAATTCGGCGGCTATGCCACCCAAGATCCCTTTTCGCAGTTTTATGGCGAGTATGACGCTTGAACAACGACATACATTTGCCGAGGTGGCGAATCGCGCCGATGAGCGACGAAGCATTCGTGAGCAACGTCTTGGTCTTAAACGCGCTGTTAAAAACAATATCAAAAAAGATATTTCATTATGGAAGATGCTGACTCGCTTCTTAAACCGCTATTTTGTAGCTTAAGATCCGAAGGGATGATGCTACTTTAGTCTAGCTAAGATGTTTAGCGAGGTATGGCGGAGTCGATCAATTTCGTTGGTCACCCGCTCTAGGCTTAATTTATCCTGTTCGAGGGATTCCCAATTTTGTTGCCAGACTAAAGCTAGATTTTCAGCTTGCTTCGGAATGGGTTCTTGCATGATTTGAGCTAAATCTTTGATTGTTAGAAGGGTAACCCAACCTCTGCGAGGATTTCCTTTATTGTCGATGTCTTTGTCATAATGCAAATAAAATACGATTTCTTGTAACTCGTTGAGTTTGTGGATCATCTCAAATGCAGCTGTGCGTTGATTTCGATTCGCTTCGGTTTGTTCATTACGCCAAGTGTTATAGCTGAGACTACTCAAAGCGACGACGAGACTAATCATTGCCAGTAGATTCGTTTGAAGTTGTTGTAAAAGCGTTTTTCCTATCCTTGGCATAATTGATTTCCATTTTACTGAATTGTGTTAAGTGAATTTTATATGCTTTTGATTTACGGATTGTTATTTAGAGCTAGTCTTATGTTAGTTTTGAAATGTAACCATGGGCAAGATCGTTATGATCATTAGTTTCAATTTCTATGGTACATATTGTTACTAATTTCATAGAGATCTGTATATGGCAAATCGAATAAAACGGCTGCAATTGTTGTCATTTTTTCTGTATGGACTGGTGGCAATGGTTGGTCTTGGTTTGGCTTGGTCGGTGTATATTGGTATGGAGGACGTAGAACAAACCACGACAACGTTAGTAGAGAAACAACTGCCTAGCTTGGGTATCGCTCGAGATATCGCTTTAAATTTGAGTGAACAAGAGCGTGTACTTTACGAGTACTACGCCACAATTAAACCCGAGCTTTATCAAAATAATTATCTCTCTCGCAGTCAGGTTTTATATCAAAAAATTGAGTTACTTAAAGATATTAATACTGACCTGACTCTTCAGTTGGATTTGATGCGTGAACTACAAGTGATTCAACAGCTAAGTCAAGCATTTCATCTAAACATGTCCAGTGGCAATATCGACTGGGATCAGGCTCGCGAGCAGTTAGAAAAGATTAGTGAGCAAAGGCGTTTGATGGAACCCCAACTTAATGCTTTGATGTCTAATGTGAATAATCATGTTTCAGAAGGCTACAGCGCGACAAAGCAACAGCTATCCACAACGGCATGGAGTGTGATTATTTTCAGCCTGGGGTTATTTGGGATGTCGATTGTATTGGGCCGTTACATTAAAAATTATATCGAATTAAGCATAGCTAATGAGCGTTTAGCCATGTTTCCACAGCGAAATCCCAATCCTGTACTGGCATTAAACAGTGGGTTAGAAGTGCTGTACCATAATCCGGCCACGATAACCCTGCTTAGAGCGCTCAAGTTACCCGAAACGCCATTGTCCCTGCTTGCGAGTGACATTAAATTACAGCTTGAGGCGACAAAGAGCAGTGTCCCACCAGTACAAATTTTTCAACATTATGTGAATAGTGCATTTCTCACTTATGAAATACATTGGTTGAAAGACCAACGAGCTTTTAATATTCATATGCAGGACATCACTGAGCAAAAAATAGCTGAAAATAATCTACACTATAAAGCATATCACCATGATTTATCTGGTTTAAATAATCGTGTCAGTTTCTTGCAGCATGTCGAGGCGGCCATTGACGCTGAAATACCATTTAGCCTGGTGCTTGTGAAAGTGACTCATTATGCTAAGTTAGTCGGAGACTTTGGGCTTTCTGGCGCTGCAGAAGCCATTATCTGTGTCGCACATGAACTTGAACGGGTATTTAATCACACAAAAAAAACACTAACCTGTCAGGTAAACTTGTTCCATATTGCAGATGCGAGTTTCAGCCTACTGATTGAGGATGTTAATGCATCCGAAAGTTTACAAGCATTTCTGTCTCAAGTTCAAAAACGCTTTGAAAAACCCATAGATACTCACCTTGGAGAGATCCATATACAGTTGCAGTTGGGGGTTACCGAATATCCTCGTTGCAGTAAAAACGCGAATGAGTTGCTATTACACGCTCAAATTGCTGTAGATAATAAGCAATTATCAGCCGTTAGCTACTTCGACCATCAACTAGGCTCCCAACATAAGCGCCAACAGGATCTGAACTTACGGTTAGGTAAGGCGATTGAGCGCGATGAATGTATGTTAGTTTTTCAACCTCAGTTACATCTTAAGAGTGGCTGTTTAATAGGTGCAGAAACGTTAATCCGTTGGCACTCGGATATGGGCGTCATATCACCCGCCGAGTTCATTCCCTTAGCTGAGCAGGGTGGTTTTATCTTGCCGTTAGGCAAGTGGATCTTAGAGCAAGCCTGCAAAAATTTGGCGGCATGGCAAGCAATGGGACACCGTTCATTTTGTTTGGCCGTCAATATTTCCCCAAGGCAATTTATCCAACCAGACTTTGTCACACAGGTTGCTGCTCTATTGGCGCATTATCATATCCCGCCTCATACATTAGAGCTCGAAATTACCGAGGGTATGATGATGGAAAATCATCTTACTAGCCTCCATGTGCTAAATGAATTGAAGAAGATTGGCGTATCACTTGCCATTGATGATTTTGGCACGGGTTACTCGTCATTGGCTTATTTACGTCAATTCCCTGTCGATAAATTAAAGATAGATCAATCCTTTATTAAACATCTTCATCTAGATACCTCCGCCCAATCGATAGTATTGAGCATCTGTCAGCTTGCGAAGAATTTATCATTAGAAATTATTGCCGAGGGGGTCGAATATAGTGAGCAGCTCGAGATATTAACTCAGTATCAGTGTGATGTGATTCAAGGCTACCACTACAGTAAGCCACTTCAATCCGCTGATTTTTTAGCATTTCTACACCAAAAGAGTGAATGCTCTGTCCGCCACTAAAATATGAAGCTTTACCTGAATGATGTGTAAATTTTACAACAGGATATATGATGTATGCCGCAGCTGAGTCTTAACAATCTATTACCCCAAAGCACTTTTTTGACTAAGTTATGTATGACTGGGCTCGATCATCTTTTAGGCATTAGCCAACTCAATCGCCTGTATGAACGTTCCGCAATAAAGGGATTAACAAAGGAAGTCTTCGCTGCGCGTTTCGTAGAAATTTTTGAATTGAAGATTAAGTCACCGTTAGATTTATCGATGCGTATTCCACAGCATGGTGCTGCGATTGTTGTTGCTAATCATCCTTATGGCGGCATTGAAGGTGTTATTCTCGCGTCCTTACTATCTTCAAGTAGGAGTGATGTCAAAATACTTGCTAATCAAGCGTTGAAAATTATTCCTGAATTAGCTGATTTTTTTATATTTACCAATCCCCTCGCTCCAGGAGCAAAGGGCAATGCTCAATCATTAAGGGCTTGCAAGGCACATTTGGGCAAAGGGGGACTCTTAGTACTCTTTCCTGCTGGCCGAGTTAGCTATCCCAATAGCGATGGTCAGGTGACTGATCATCAATGGAATCGTATAGCGGGGTCGCTTGCCGCTAGTACGAGAGCCCCGATAATCCCATGCTTTATCTCGGGAAAAAATAGCAACATGTTCTATTTAATGGGGGAAATTTACTTTCGTTTTAGAATGCTACTGCTAATCAAAGAAATGCTTAAAAGCAAAGGTCGAACCGTTGAGATCACCTTAGGTCAGCCGGTCTTATTTCCCCCTTTTTTAGAGAAAACCCAAATGACAACTGACATTGCCCGTTTACTGACATATTTGCAGGCCCCAGAGTATCAATACCAATGGTCAACGTATCAAACGCCAGTGCAATTACCGTTAGCATCCCCTCAATTAGCCGAAAATTTGCAGGCTGAGATAATCCAATTACCAGATGAGCAATGCCTGCTCCGGTATAAGCATTTTGAGGTCTACTATGCATCAAGAGCACAATGCCCGTTCGTCATCGAAGAGATTAGTCGCCTGCGTGAAGAGAATTTTAGATTGTTTGATGAAGGTAGTGGCCTACCTCAAGATGGTGATGCTTTCGATGATACTTACACACATCTATTTGTGTATGACAGTCAAACCAAGGCGATCATCGGGGCTTATCGTATGGGCCAAACTGATAACTTATTGGCACGGGGTGATATTGCCCCCTTGTATTTAAGCCGTATGTTCGACTTCAGTGCCGAATTTATCAATCAAGTTCAACCATGCCTTGAAATGGGTCGCTCATTTGTGATCGCTAGCCATCAGCGGAGCTTTCATGGATTACTGTTACTATTCAAAGGGATTGGTGCTTTTGTGTGTAAATTCCCTCGCTACCGAACCTTGTACGGCACTGTGTCATTGAGTAAGCAATATACCCCTTTGAGCGTAATATTAATTGAACAATTTCTGGTGATAGCATCACCACAGGTTAAGGCCAAAAAACCATTCGATCTAAAGGTTCCTGCTGATATTCAGCATTACTTGGCGAATCATCCTAATGATATTGAAGTGTTGGAATTATTAGTTAAGCAAATTGAACCTGATGGTAAAGGTTTGCCTGTACTGGTAAAGCAATACCACCAACTTGGAGCTCGGTTCTATTGTGTCGGTATTGACCCTAATTTTGCCGATACGCCGGGATTATTATTAAGCGTGGATTTACCTAAGGCTCCGGAGCGATTGTTGAAATTGTATTTGGGACATGGGGCGGAGGCATATCGACAAAGGCACAATGGCTAACGGTGAGTTTTCAGCTAGCTTTTACCTATGGGTACCCTAGGGGCCGTCTCAGAAAACGGAAAATAAAGCACGCTCAGCCCAAACACTCGCGCTCTTGAACAGAGTTAGACCAGACCGGCCGCTAGTCCAGTGCCGATCAGCAGCATTGCCGCAGCCACCACGATCTGCACAGTGCGTCGTGTCACTTTTTGAAGCATGCGCTTGCCCATAAATGAACCGATGAAAGCGCAGATCGTGCCCACCGCAACAGGCGCGAGTAGTTCCTGCGACTGAGCAAAGTTGCTCGCCATGAAACTCGCGCCATAAACCGCCAATCGCGCAGCATCGACGATGACTGCTGAAACGACACCTGTAGCGACGAATGCCTCTTTCGATAGGCCACTTTTCAACAGGAAGGCCGAGCGCAGTGCGCCTTGGTTCCCTGACAGGCCACCGAAGAAACCGGACAGCGCACCTCCGAGCGGTAACCACCTCGGCGGGAACGCCAGCGCTTGAAAGCGGGGTGACAACTCCAAGAGGGCGAATACCACGATCAGGGAGCCTATGACGGCCTTGATCATGGTGATCTCGAACGTCGTTCCGTCAACGGTGTAACTCGCCATGACCGGCATTTTTTCGAACAGGTTTATGAGGCTTGCCCCCGCCAAGGCGGCGATGGCGGCAGGCACGCTGAAGCGTGCAACGACCCGCCAGTCAGCCTGCTTGGCCATCAAGCCGAACTTGAAAATATTGTTGGCGAAATGCACGACAGCAGTGGCTGCGATAGCCAGCGGCAAGGGGAAGAACAACGCGAAAACCGGCATCAGAACTGTCCCAAGGCCGAAGCCTGAAAAAAGTGTCAGGCCAGAGACCAATAGCGCCACGATGCCAATCAAGGCAAGTTCCATTTGTGTGCCTCCATCAAATAATCGAGTTTCAGTATCGGCATTCGATTATTATGAACCAATCTCCATTGAAAACAAAAGAAACTATGACCAACACGCACACTGGCGACCGCAACCCGTGGTCTGTTTTTCTCATCTTTCTGCGCCTTGGGTTGACCTCTTTCGGCGGCGCTGGTTGTCCGAGCGCAGCTATGCGGATTTGGTGGCGCTGTGCCAATTCCTGCCGGGGCCTGCAAGCAGTCAGGTCGACATCGCATTAGGCCTATCCCAGTCGGGCTACGCTGGAGCGCTGGCCGCCTGAGCCGGCTTCACATTGCCTTCTGCCCTTGCCTTAATCCTGTTCGCGCTGGGCATTTCCAACTACGGCGATGCCCTATCGCTAGGCGCGCTGCACGGTCTGAAAGTGGTGGCAGTCGCGGTCGTCGCCCAAGCGGTATGGGGCATGGCACGCAACCTCTGTACTGACGTGCCGCGTGTCACCATCATGGCGATTGCGACTTATGCCCTCCGCATGGGTGCAGGTCGGCATGATTGTTGCTGCTGGCGTCGCTGGGCTGCTGTTCAAGCCTAGTCAGGACGGCGCACACGATCCGCTGCCGATCACAGTTAGCCACCGCGCCGGCGTGATCTGGTTGACACTGTTTTTTGCTTTGCTGGTCGGCCTGCCGGTTCTGGCTCAACTGATGTCGAGTCAAACCATGACCATGGTGGATGCCTTCTTCCGAGCCGGGTCATTGGTTTTCGGCGGTGGCGACGTCGTGCTGCCGCTGCTGCAAGCTGAGGTAGTGCCCTCCGGTTGGGTCAGCAATGAAGCATTCCTTGCAGGGTACGGTGCTGCACAGTCGGTGCCCGGCCCCTTGTTCACATTCGCCTCGTTCCTCGGGGCGTCCATGAGCACAACGCCTTCCGGATGGATTAGTGGACTGATTTGCCTGCTGGCTATCTTTGCCCCATCGTTTCTGTTGGTCGTAGGTGCTTTGCCATTTTGAGAGCGGCTGCGGCAAAGCCTGCGCACTCAAGCGGCGCTCACCGGGGTCAATGCGGCTGTGGTCGGTCTTCTGCTGGCTGCGCTCTATCAGCCGGTATGGACCTGCGCCATTAATCAGCCGCAGGACTTCGGGCTGGCACTGGCGGCCTTCGTCGCGCTGATGTTCTGGAAGCTGCCGCCCTGGCTGGTCGTTGTCGGCAGCGGCGCGGCGGGCTGCTTGCTGAGTGCCGTTCAGTGAGACCAGTGAGACCAGTGAGACTGTGGCAATGACCGACAAAGACCTCTACGGCGAGCTGATCCGCCTGCACATCCTGCACCATGCAGCCGAGGAACCGATCTTCGGACTCGGCATCATCGAAGAGCTACGGCATCACGGATATGAGATGAGCGCCGGAACGCTGTATCCCATGCTGCATGGACTGGAAAAAAAGGGCTATCTTAGTTCACATCACGAGCGCACCGGGCGGCGGGAACGGCGCGTCTACGAGATCACCGGGCAAGGTCGGGTTGCGCTCGCGGAGGCCCGGGCGAAGGTCAAGGAGCTGTTTGGCGAACTGATCGAGGGGCATTGAGTACACCAAGACTTCTCGGATAGGTGAGACACTGAAAGCGGAAAACACAGCGTGTTAAATGGCGTGCGAAAGTTCTCGAAGAGCCATTGTAGCCGGTATTTTGTAGATTTGGTTGTGAAGTGTAATTGCCTTGCTCGTCATTCGCTTATTCGTTAGAATATCGATATGAATAAGCGATTACTAAAAGATCTCCTGTACGAACAGGTCGCCCGCATCGGCAAGGCCGCCTCCAGTCCGAAGCGGCTGGAAATCCTGGAGCTGTTGGCGCAAGGCGAGAAAACCGTCGATACCTTGGCGAGCGAATTGTCGGCAGACATCAAACTCACCAGCGCCCACCTGAGAGTGCTGAAGGAAGCACGCTTGGTGACTTTCCGGCGAGACGGCAAATACATCATCTATCAACTGGCAGGCAGCGATATCGCAGGTCTGTGGGTGAACCTGCGCCAAGTCGCTGAAGAGCACCTGCTCGAACTCAAGATGGCGCTCGCCCAAATGGTGGCCGATCCGGAAAAACTTTCCGCAGTCAGTCGTGAGGTACTGCTGGAACAAGCGCGGCGAGGCGAAGTGTTCGTCATCGATGTACGTCCGCAGACTGAATATGCCACGGCCCACCTGCCTTTCGCCCGCTCGATGCCGGTGGTCGAAATCGAACAGCGACTTGCTGAACTGCCGTCAGGCACAGAAATCGTCGCTTACTGCCGTGGGCCGTTTTGCCTGCTGTCCGACGAGGCCGTGGCACTTCTTGCCGCGAAAGGCTATCGGGTGCGCAAGATTCTCGATGGCGTCAGTGAATGGCAGGCGGCGGGCTTCCCGGTGGAGCGTTCCGAATCATGAACATGAAGGGACGTGAAAGCGGTATGCCCGACGAAGCCTACTGGATGAGCTTCTTCAAGACAGAAGACGCAATCGACAGGCTGCTGGGTTCGGCAGTACAGGGAAATGTCATCGAATTCGGCTGTGGATATGGCTCCTTTACGGTGCCAACCGCCCGACGCACGACAGGGCGTGTTACCGCCTTGGATATCGAACCGAACATGGTCGATTGTGTGCGTCAGAAGGCCTTCACTTTCGGTCTCTCCAACATTCAAGCCAACGTTCGAGATTTCGTCGCACACGGAACGGGCATGGATTCCGAGTCGCAGGCGCACGCAATGATTTTCAACCTGCTGCATCTGGAGCACCCCGTGGATTTACTGCGCGAAGCCTACCGAATCTTGCAGGCCGGTGGTGTGCTTTCGGTGATTCATTGGCGTAGCGACATCGCAACCCCTCGCGGTCCCTCTTTAGCGATTCGCCCGACGCCCGATCAGTGTCAGGGATGGATGGGCGAGGCCGGATTTCGTGCCATTGAATTGGTTGATTTGCAAAATTGCTGCCCGTTTCACTTCGGCCTGCTGGCCAGGCGTTGACTCCCTTTTTTCTGGAGGACTGTTTCATGAAAATCCTGATCATTTTCAATCACGAACCCTACGACACCACTGACGTGACCTGGAATGGGCTGCGTCTGGCCGACAAACTGGTCGATGCCGGTAGTGAAGTCCGCCTGTTCTTGATGAACGATGCGGTCGACCTCGCACGCGATGCCTGCTGCCCACCCGAAGGGTACGATCAAGACCTGTCTCAGATGCTCAAAGCCCTGATCGCCCGTGGCGTCACCGTCAAGGTATGCGGTACCTGCATGGCACGTTGCGGTATTTACAAGAACCAGCCGTATTTCGAAGGCGCCGAAAAATCCACCATGCCAGTACTGGCTGAATGGGTCATTGATAGCGATAAGGTAATCTCATTCTGAAACGTACCAAAGCCTCTGCTTCGCTTTGACCCCCGCCGACTACGACGCTTGGTATGACAGCCATAGAGGGAACCGGATTGGCAATACCGAGTATCGCGTAATGTCGGACGAATTGGCACTTCCTTCGGAAGGCCGAGTGCTAGATGCCGGCTGCGGAACGGGCTGGTTCACCCGCCGACTTGCGGTACTGCCGAATCTGCAAGTCATTGGGATTGACCTCGATCTACAATCCCTCGCGTTTGCACGTAGCCGTGATGATCGCTCAAGTATGGGGTTTGCTAACGCTGTGCGACACGAATCCTCTTTGATCAGCGCTCGGGTTGTGCCTCGGCAAACCTGATGTGTAGGCATCAGCTCGCGACAAAGCGTTTGGCAATCAAGTGATCGAGTGCCAGTGGCCCTGACCCACGCGCAACAAGAAACAGCAGAGCCGCAGCCCATATACTATGAGTAGGATAGGCATCTGGATAGACAAGGAACTGGATAACTATGGTCATCCCGAGTAATGCCAACGCAGAAAACCTTGTCGCAAACCCAATCAATATTAGGGCAGGAAACAGATGCTCCGCAGTGGCGGCCATAATGGCGCCTAATTCTGGGGGAATAAGTGGTAGTTGATATTCATAACGGAACAGCTCGACCACTGATGCAGAGAGTTGAGGCCAGCCAAAGTGGAATTCCCCAGAGATAATATCTAGAGAAAAACCTTGTATTTTGGTCTGTCCTGATTTCCAAAAAATGGCGGCAATAGCAAAGCGGGCCAGCAGCGCAATCCACGCATCGGGAATACGTGACAGCAACTGAACAACCGAGCGGATCAAGGTCGTGAGTCTGAGGATCATAGGGTATTCTCCATCGGTGATGCTGCCACCAACGCATGGCTGCGTATTAGCAGACTGAGGGTCTCGGGAAAATCAAATGGGCCGGAGTCAGCAACCGCCGCCACAAAAGAAGCCCCGCTACCTAAACTGTCTATGAACCTCACCGCATTAGGTTCTATATGGATGATCTCTACCCCCAGTTCAGGGCGAACCAGCAATGCAGTTTGGCTACAGGTAAGATCAACCCGTCTCATTCCTTCAACGGGATCTTGGCTCTGGTGAACTGACCAGATAGACACCACAGGATGAGTCGAGTTCAGGACACGCAGAGCCGGATGCAGGGTGAAGCAAATGCGAGCAAGCATAGCTTCATCCGACAATAGTGATCTTAATGCCTCTTGGGATAGAGGTTCTGCATCCGCAGCATGCCACGACTCGACCCTGAGCCACTCAAGACGTGCTACATCCGCAAGATATGGCAAACCTGCGACAGGTGGAAAGCTGGCAATAAAATCAGAATATTGTGCACCATACCAAGCAAGTACCGGAGACTTAGGAGGATAATGACGAATAAATTCGGCAGCCATTGCTCTGAAAAACGCTTCACCCACAAGTGCTTGCACCACGGGATAACTGTCAGCTAAGGCATCGATCAGTGAAACAGTCACGTTGTTGCGATACACATCAAACCGCTTGGTTGGATCTGAACCATTCCAGGTGGTCAGCCCAGATGGGGAAGCAGATGTTGGCGTCAACAGCGCGTCCATCCATTCGGCTTGGTTACTCATATACTTGCCTCCTTACTTCTCGCCATCAACAACTCAGCTTGGCGAGCCTCGGCAGCAAGAACGGCAAATGCTGGAATGTCGTTGTCACGCTCAATCAGGGTAGGTTGAGGTCCTAAAAGAGCGATGACTGTGCTGTAGAGATCCCAGACTGCATTGGCGACAGGAGCACCATGACTATCAATCAACAGGGGAGCTCCAGCTGCATCGACTTCTTCGGCGTGGCCCGCCAAATGGATTTCGCCGACTGCCGAGAGTGGGAGGTCACGAACGTAGGCCATCACATCACGTCTGTGATTGATGCAAGAGACATAGGCGTTGTTGATATCGAGGAGTAGCCCGCAACCAGTTCGGGTAATCACCTCACTTATAAAGTCAGCCTCCGGCATGCTTGAGGCGACAAATTCGACATAAGTAGCCGGATTCTCAAGTAACATCCGCCGACCGAGCCGTTCCTGGACTCGATTGACGTGTTCGCAAACGTGCTCAAGGGTTTGTGGGTTATAGGGCGCTGGCAACAGGTCATTTAGAAACGTACTTTGGTGACTTGACCAAGCCAGATGTTCAGAGAAGGACTCTGGTTGATATCGTGTAAGGAGTGTCGCGAGCCTATCCAAATGGGTTTCATCCAATGGTCCCTCACCACCTATCGATAGCCCAACACCGTGGATAGACAGCGGATAATCGGCTCGAATGCGTTCGAGGTAATGATGGAATGGCCCCCCCGCCACCATGTAGTTTTCGGCATGGATCTCAAAAAAACCTATGGCTGGGCGAGTGTCGAGGATCGTCCGAAAATGTTCCGGCTTCAACCCGACACCGCCCGCCCTCGGTAGGGCAGACAGTGTCATGGTTTGCATCCTATCAGGCACTCTTTTCCTGGAAGGTATCCAACTGACCAAACCCAGTGGATGAGGTACTGGACTCAGTCTGTTCACAGGTTCCTTTGGGAACCATTGACCAGGCATTACCTTGATGGTCACGCACAGAGGTGCCCGCGCAGGAAGTTCCCGCACCTGCCTTGCAGTCGTTTTTGCCTTTGAGAGCAACACCGTAGCATTTTTCCATGCTGGCCATCTTGCTGTCTTCGGCTGCAGCGACAGGAGCTGTTGCCATCACTAAGGCTGTGCCAAATGCGATGGCAAGAGAGGCTGAAGTCATTGTCTTTTTCATAAAAGCTTCCTTTTCGTGGGTTGATAAACCAGCCAGTAGACGACCTGTCAGATTATTCTTTCAAGCCCAGCTGTCCTGAATGGCTAAAAAACCAAAATAATGTTTAATCTAGAGCTGTTAACTAAGCAGATATTCTCTGACTAGCTCACGAGCTCGGTGCAGTCTACTTTTGATGGCGCCAGGTTGTTCACTTAACCGCTCAGCAATTTCAGCAATCGTCAGCTCTTCAAAATCTCGTAGCAACACCACCTCAAGGTAGTGCGCGGGCAAGGATTCAAGCGCCTTAGCCAAATCAATCCTCAGAGACTCATCATTACAACTAGCTAGCTGGCGTTCAATCATTTCGTCTTCCAACGGATCTTGCTTGAACATCATACGCTGAAGGCGATGACATTCCCGTTTAATGACGGTGAATAACCAAGAGGAAAACGCTGCCACAGCTTTGAGTCCGCTAACCTTGCGGGAGATCACCATCAGAGACTCTTGAACGGCATCATCGACATCACTGGCGTGACAATGTCTGCGTGCATAACGGCGTACATCCGCATGGCACACCGCCAGCAGACGGGAGATAGCAGCATGGTCTCCCGTCTGGGCGGACAGAATGAGATGTTCTTTTTCCATTATGCCATTCGTCATGGCTCAATTCCTTTTGTCGAGTTTACGGCCAACCATTGCACACATGGGACAAAAGCCCATTAAACCCGTCATGGAAAGGATGGCACTCACCACGCCAGCCGCAGCCGCTAAGTCAGATTTACCCCAGTACATCACGGCAAACACGAGTGCCATAGTGCCCAAGATGATGCGCAATGCGCGTTCCCAATTTGGAACATTCTTTACATAGAACATGTCAGTCTCCTTCGATGGCAAGAGTATTGGATTACTCTCTTATTTATAAAGAGGAGCTAGGTAAGCAAAACGGTTCGCTGGAAACGAAAAAAAATTGAGGCCACCGAGCCTATCGGTTGATTATTGTCAGCGATGCCACCAAGGTCTAGATTGCAAGTTGAGTTAAGAGTAGTGGCTCAAACCTTTGCTTGCAAGGGAAGTGAAACGAACTCAATTACTCGGGGCGCACCATTGAAAAACTGGGGCATCAGGTCAAACTTATTCCTGCAAGAATGGTGCAAGCCATGTTGGTCGGCAATAAGATGATGCCAAGGATGCTATCGCGATTGGCGAAACAGCTTGTCGGCCACAAGTCAGTTTGTTACGCCCTAAAACCGTCGAGCAGCAAAACATTCAATCTTTGTTGCGCATATGCTTTACTAGCAAAATCTAAAATTAGCCCGTGATATCCTGCTGGTTCAGGTATTCTTAATGCCCTGATATGTAGTCTAATTGTTACGGCCCAAGCACGCAGCTATGTTATCTATCCTCATAATAGCAATATATTTTATTTGTCCACGTCACAGGTTTTCATGGGCGTAGCTTGTCATAAGTGCAAATTTAAAATGGGGGTTTGTCAACAACGTATTTATTTAATTGACAGTATTGATGTCACTGGGGTCATATTTTGACAAGGTGATCCGGCATAGTAATCAAATTGCATTGTAGCGGCGTTGACCACAATATGACTCAGGCTAACGGTATTGGCGTCTTCCCTATGCATACATACGCTGTGTACAGACGGATGACCATAGTGAGACTGATGATAAGTTAAGTGCCCTTGGCGATGTCCATCGATCCTTTGATAGCTTTCTTGTCGGCACCGACGAACTTCTTTTAGCATCACGCCGGATGAGGTGATGGGTGAGACTGCTGTTTGTGTTGTTAAATTTAGGCCATCCCAACTGACGACTTGTATATCCCTATCATCTTGCACATGGGCAGGGAAATAACACAGTAAAAAAGGAGCTAAACGGGTTAATGGCAGAGCTTGGGCTCTCGCATCAATAGGGCCATCAAGCTTGAGTATGGTGGGAATGATCGAACCTCGGCTCAAGACTGGGCTAGCAGCAGAAAAATGCTTCGCTGCTTGGTAATTGTTGAGGAGACAAAAAACCTCTCCCCGTTGAGTTAAGGTTATCCATGTGCCACCTCCTTGGGTATCAATTGGATAAATAGCCTTGAGAGCAGGATCCCATGTTGGAGGTATCGCTTGAGGACGTACTTTTTGTTCATCCCTATTAAAAAAAACTTCATGCCCCTCAGGGGTGACTAACCAGGTTAATGTGCACATTGATTTCTATTGAAACTTGCAGTTGAGGGGGCTAAGCCAAATTCAGTGGAAGTCACCCCGCCCATTAACTGATATATCGTTTTTAATGTCGAATAGTGATGAATGGCATGACTACAGGCGAACATCAATTCTCGAGACAGGGTGCTATCAACTTGGATAATATGCGACTTATGGATCCCAATATCGGCATTAACACGCACAACTTTTGTCATCGTCATCGCATTAAGGCCTAAAATCCAACATCTTACCTCAGCAAATTGGTTTAATGCCTCAGTTAATGACGTCTCAAGTAACGATCCTCGTTGCCTCATTTCATAATCAACAACCCCAGTATCAAGACTCGATTGTAAGGATATAAAATGATCCAAAATATGGCGGGTATGACTACCGATGGAGCTGGGTATCCCGTCTGCAAGTTGACAGTATTCATGTTCCTTGAGCCGCGCAAGAAATGCAACACCTTGGTCTATTGTGGAAATATAATGGGTTAACATCCAGTACCTAATCTTATTACCTAAATCTAGCAAAATAGACCTTAATTCAAGGTGATTACTTGCAAAAATGTTTATTGCTTAGCGAAATGCCTTAAAAGCGTCATCCAATGGGGTATCTACAATATGATTTATATAGTTACTCATCACTTTTTGGCTAATCCCAAGTACGATCTCTAGTAGCTGTTGCTTCGTATAACCCGCATCAAAAAAAGCTTGTTTCTGCTCATGGCTTAATTGACCTCTGTTTCTCACTAGGGCAAGCGTTGTTTCCCGCAGAACTTGCTGTTCGTTGGTGGGTAATGGGCGCTTATGAATCAGAGCATCAATGATAGTGCTATCAATTTTCATCATATGAGCAATGGCGGTATGTGCAGGGACGCAGTAATGGCATTGGTGTTCAATGTTAATGGTTTGCCACACAATGGTTTTTTCGATTGCATTGAGTGAACTCTGGCTAAATAACTCATGTAGAGTTTGATAGGCTTCCAGTACTTTGGGTGATTCAGCCATCACCGCATGTAAGTTTGGAATGCTTCCAAAGCCTTTCAAGGATTTTTCTAAGAAAGGTAGGCTTGCCGCGGGTGCTGTTTCAAGGGAATGTAGCATGTAAGATGACATTATTTATCTCCGAAATTTAACTGCATATACAGTCGAATATAATTGCAATTGAACGATCGTTCAAGCTATTATTGAGCAAATGTTCAAGTTGAGGCCTTAAAAGGTGAAACCATTTAAGTTTGAGCGTGATAAGGTTATTGACGCTGCAAAATTATTATTTTGGCAAAAAGGGTTCCATGGCACTTCAATGCGTGATCTACAACAAGCAGTAGATTTACGCCCTGGTAGTATCTACGCTAGTTTTGGGGATAAGTCACAGCTCTACAGTGCGGCACTAATGCGATATGCCGATGAGGGATATCAAGCATTACAGCAGTGTTTTGAAGAAACAGGCGATGCCGAAAAATCGTTAGCACAATTTTTACATCTTGCCGTGAATAGAGGTGTGGATGAACCTAGCCATGTTTGCATGTTAGTGAAAACTATTGCCGAGCTTGGAGATGAAGAGCATTCCCTCGCCATTCTTGCAAAGCAGCAATTAGCACGAATGGAAAATGCTTTTTTTGAACTTTTTTTACATCTACAACAGCAGCAAGGCAAATTGTTAGACCAAGAGCCACGGCTAATGGCAAAAGAGTTTCAGGCTTTAGTGATTGGATTAAAAACATATGCTCAAACGGGCCAGTCACAGGAAACAATGCAGTTAATGAGCGAGCATGCGCTTAAGTATTTCTTTACACGCTAAAATTATGCTCAGTGAATAGTGTTTAGGCTTGATAGTTAATTAGAAGAGATATTGCATATGCCATTATTTTTCAAATCGATAAAATCAAAAATATTTCTCGGTTATGCTGCAATACTCTGTGTGACGTTAATAACATCTGGCTTACTGGCGAGTAGTAACAAGAATATTAAAAATGATGTCAGCGAATTTATTGAAAATACACTTCCTACCTTAGACGCGATCTCCAAGCTTCAGCATGTCGCTAAAGAACAGGTGCTAGCTGGATACTCGTTGTACGGCACTACACTTGGTATAAATGACTTTAACCTTTTAAAACAAAAACTCGAACAACAACTTCAGATAGAGCAAACAAAGTTAGCTGAAATTCAGAATAAACAGCTCATTGAAGAATTTGCAGGCCTGCATCAAGCATTAATTTCTCTCGCGGGTGTGATGGGTGACCAATCAGTCGATTGGGATTTAGCACGGGAAAATCTGAATTCTTTGAGCATAGCTGCTAAGCAATTGAATGATGCATTAGATTTGCTCGCCATTGAGGTATCTGAAAATGCTAAATCTCGCTCAAGAAATATAGAAGCGAGCTTGGAAAACAATACGCTGCTCATTTTTTTATTAGTGTTTGTGATGGTTTTTGTTGCTATTGCTGCCTATATGGTTGCCCAGAAGCAGATAGCAAAACCTATCCAACTCTTGGCCACTAAGCTAATCGATATTTCGAGAATGCGGGATCTGACTCAAATACTCCCTGATGAGAATGTGACAGAGATAAACACAGTAGCAACCAGTGTTAATGGCTTGGTTAGCATGTTTAATGGTGGAATGTTGGATATGCGCAATGTGGTCCAACACATTGGTGCCGCAGTGATACAGCTAAGCAAAAGCACCTCATCATCCAATCAAGCGGTGATTAATCTGAGTGACGGAATTGAGAGTTTGATTCATATCATGGATGACTTAGAAACTTACATGCAACAGAGTCTAAATCATTCAGAATCCGCTGCACATTTTGCAGAGCAAGGTGCCGCAAATATGGCCGAGGGTCAAATTCAAGTGCGACTCGCCTCTGAAAGTATTAATGCACTTTCGAATGATATTGAAACCACGTCCTCCATTCTCGTCTCACTGCAGTCATCGGGAAGCCAAGTATCAAATGTGGTGGAAACCATTGCTAATATTGCATCCCAAACAAATCTATTAGCACTAAATGCTGCAATTGAAGCCGCAAGAGCTGGAGAGTCAGGACGAGGGTTTGCTGTGGTTGCAGATGAAGTGCGTACCCTTGCGATAAGAACAGCGCAATCAACGAATGAAATTAACGCTTTGCTTGAAGGGATTGTCAGTTCAATCAAAGATGCCGTTGATAATATGAATAATAATAGAGAGAAGGCTCAGCAATCTGTTGTCTTAACAAACACCTTAGTGACAAGTTTGGGTAATGGACGACAAGTCATTTTATCTTTAGCTGATACCAGTAAAGAAGCCTCTCAACAGGTGTCTTTATCACAGCATCACACATCGAAAGCAAAGGACTTTGTCCATGGATTTCAGACCTTAGGGCAAACGGTTCAATCCAGTGCCGAACAAACTCAAAGCACCAGTGAAGATCTTATTTCACTAGCAAAAGAGATTTCAACGAATTTGAGTAAGTACAAAATCATCGATGCACACAAAAGTGGTCTCTAATTGAGCAGTCTATTTAGTGGTGATGGAAGAGTTTCACGCGCCAAAGCGATAATCAAATGCTAACGAGTCCGCTCTTAAAAGGGCTCGAATGTTATTTAGTGATGGTGCCTGACAACAAAGCTATGGCAGCAGAACTGGCATTAGTAGCTAATTCTCTTCATGAAGCGGATTTTAAGGTGGTCACTTCCTCCAGAAAGCCTATTTACAGCAGAAAAAGCCAAAATAAGTAGACAGAAAGGAAGGGCTGGTGTGTGTGGGGGGTGAGAAATAATATGACACCATGATTGACATATGTCATATAAATACAATGGGTTACCATGAATTTGGCGAGAATTTCCAGAATCCCGGCGGACCCTCTTCTAGCCTTGAGTTTCTGATTCGAAACGCAGCGCCTCCACCATATTTCACCAACAAGGCCGCCAGCACTGATGACCTTGCTAGTCTTTACCATTTAACTCTAGATTTGCTCATTCAAGATGATGCACTGACAATCTCAGTCATCATTACACTTTGGGTAATTTGTGTTGGATCATGGCCAGCGCAAAGGAGTTCCAGTCTGCATTAGCATAGCTACTCACCAGATCCCGCAGGATTGTTGGTTCGCCGGCGTTATCCACCTGTTGCGAAATTATTGGCAAATTCAGCGCATTACAGTAATCCTGCCACTCCACCACAAAAAACTGCTGCTTGTAGGGGAGTAGTAATGTGCCTTCAGCTTGCGCATTAAAATCACGCGCGGCTAAATAACCTGTAAACCAATGATTGAGTAGCGTATCGCATTGCTTAGTGTGGAATAAGTTTCCCCAATCATCCCCGAGTATGGCTTGACCCGACAGGACTCGCTGGCAATGATGAAAATCGATAAACCCTAGCTCACGTGCAATCACTTGTTGGCAATGCTTAAGCTGGAGATCTGAGTGTAAGATGCCCAACTTCGCCATTAAGGTCGCGACTCTTTGCTTGGCAGACGGCTCATCCTGCTGACAAGCTTTGAACAGCTTTTTAGCGCGAATTTTAGTTTCATTTAATGCGATGGCGCTTGAGTCTTTCATATTGGCGAACTTCATTTTGCATTACCTCCATGACTGACTCGATTTGCTCGCGGCACGTGAATGAAAGGCCAAATACTGATGATCAATAAACTCAATAGACAAGCTAAGATGTCCGCAATTGGAAAGGCCATCCATAACTCAATCAAAGCGTTTGGCATGATATTAATGTTTAATGCACCTGTGATAAATGAAATATCTGTAAAGGATAGTTGAGGTAACAGGACCAGCAGTGGCAGTAATAAACCATAGATTTTTATCCCAGATAATAGCAATGCAAGCTTAGGGCGGTTTGTGCCTTGATACATAGCAATCGCAATACCTGTGATCCCCGCCAAAGGTAAGGCGATAAACGTCACACTCGAAATCTTAATACAGGCGGTAATGAGTGCGAGGTCATCGGTGAAAATACCAAATACTGAAGTAGGAAACCCCATAAATATGATTGTCACAACACTCAGATAACAGCAGGTTAAGACGATGCCCCATTTAGCACACGCTAACACCCGAGAAGATGCCATCGCCCCATAGTTATAGGCACTGATCGTCTGTGCTGCACTGGTGAGAGCCATGAGCGGCAGGGCGATAAAGATATTAAAGCGTCCGATCAAACCATAAGCGCTGATCATGTACGCGACCTCATTCGCCGCTAGCGTATTGGGCACTACATTGGCTAAATGACTGACTAAAATATGATTTACCAATGAGATCACGCAGGCAATCCCAAGATATGACAATAATATCGGGCTACCTAAGCCAAGAATCGCTTTTATCTCAGTGAAGTTGAGCTTTATCTGCTCCATTCTAAAATAAATGGGCTGGGCAGCTTGCCTATGAAGCGCCTGCTTATTGGCAAAGCGGTTATTGGGGACAAAATAAACGACGGCGATAAATAGACTCACACATTGGCCCGCTACCGTTGCCCACGCCGCACCACTTACGCCCATCTCCAAAACGGCAATAAAGAGTGTATCGAACAGAATGTTCATGACCGCCGACAACAAGATAACCAGCAGCATCACCACGACTTTGCCTTGTGCTCTGAGTAAATCGCCGCTAAGGGATAACAAAAAGGTGAACAGGCTAAAACAGAGAATGGGTTGTAGATACTCTGTAGCAGCTAAGGCAAGTGTTGAGCTTACCCCAATAAACGCTAATAGATTATCGAGCTGGGCGAGTGACACGACAGTGACGATCACTCCGCAACATAGGGTTAACGAGAAACCGGCATTCGCGATTTGACTCGCCTTATTAAACTCGTTTGCCCCTAAAAATCGGCTCACTAAGGTCGCCGTCCCATTTCCTATCATGCAGGCTAAAGCGAAAATCATCATTTGTAATGGGAAGGCAATCGTTACCCCAGCCAATGCATCGGCGCCGATGTATTTCAAAATAAAATAAGAGTCGACTAAGTTGTAGCTGCCGCTGAGCATCATGGCCAATGCCATGGGTAACGCAAAGCGCAAATACAAAGTAGGGATAGCTAACGTACCTAAGGACTCAGTTGACTGAGATTTCCTGTGGGAAGACGTTTCGGTGGCCGCCAAGGGTACAATGTCAGAAGGTTCAGCATTGATACCGGCGGGTTTGAAAGTGTTAGCGGTTGCATGTTTCACAAACAATTCTCCTAAGTTTATTGGCATTCCGCTAAGCCAAACTTATGTGATTGCTGTGGGTTCGATATGAAATCGATTCGCAACGCTGTTAATTTATCAGAGTGATATCATCTTTTGCGGACAGGCTTCTCTGCAACCTGCCGCGTATTATTCTCACTCATCCGCTTGATGTCAATCACCAGATTAACCACGCCACCCCAAAATCATTGGGATGAAAAAGGCCTGCCTAACTTTGGTGAGCCAATGCCAATGTGATGCAACATGAATATACCGCCAATGCCTGCCAGCAATGGCAAGCAACATCAACCAGTGATGGTTATTACCGCCTGAAATCAAAGTCGCTAACGGTAAACAAACAATCCCAATGCTTAGTGAGTGTTGATGGCGACTTGCATCTGGGTGGTTGCGAGCAGGCGGACAGTGAATGGCGAACTGAGTTTATGCCAAACGGTTCACTGCGAGTGGTATCGCGTAAGTGAGGTTCATTGATGAAAGTGGCAGGAGAGTCCTATCCCAATGGCGATCATATAGTTGAGGGTGTCTGGAAAATACTATTTCGCAGCAGTTCTATTTCAGAGAGGTGAAATAGCAACAAACAGTTTGTAATCGGTGCTTGAAATGTCTTCTGAGTTGAGGTCGCTTAACGACATCTTGGTTGAGCCAGCGTTGCTCGGCGCTAAGCAGTAACTATTTAACAGTTATTGCTTTTTTTATGCATCTACCACTGGCTAATCGCCTGCCAAATTAATCGAATGGCCAACAGCGTCAGTACAATGCTAAAAGCGGTTTGAAAATGTTTATCGGCGACGCGTTTTAGCATTTTAAATCCAATCCAAGTGCCTATAGCACCACTTAAGATCATGCATATTAGCAGCGGCCACCAATCATCTAACGACACCCCCATACCTTCAAATACGACTATTTTAGCGCTGTGCTGCAGCGACATGGTCATGGCAAAGGTTGCCACAGTACGAAAACGATCGACTTCCAATTGCTTAATAAATGCAGCGACTAGGGGGCCTGTCGCCCCCGCAAATAACGAAATAAAAGTCGTAATAGTACCAGCAGCAACGGTTCCTAAGGTGCTAAGTACCATTTTAGGTAGTTTAGGGCCCCAACAGGAATACAGAATAAAAGCAGCGATGGTGAGATACATAACCGATGGTGGCAGTGCCACCAATACAAAACTCCCCAATAGAGCACCTAAAATGGCTCCAGGGAAAAATGCTGCTATCAGTCGCCAGTCAATATAACGCCAGCCCAGAACGGCCCGGCCGCCATTCGAGCCCAATTGCACCACGCCATGCAGCGGAATAATCAGTTGTGGTGGCAGCACCTGCGCCATCACTCCTAACAACATAACGCCACCACCAATGCCGAAACAGGCCGTAAAAAAAGAGGTAAATGCGGCGCTAAGGGTTAGTAGGGCAAAGATATCAGCAGGGATAGCATCAAATAAAAACCAAGAAGAGGGCATAGGTCGTATTGGAAAAGTGTGAGAGTGTTAACAGTAGCAAAATCGCATGAGGCTTTAAAGCTCATAAGCTGCAACTTAGCACAGCCCTAAGGGAGCTTTGAATTAGAGAAAAAATCAAGCGAAACAGCTATCAATACTCATCTAGTCGCAATCGCTTAGGTCAACATCAGAAAATCGTTTGAAACTCCTAAAGCGGGCTGTGCCAGCCAACACTTCAAAGTAATCACGTAGGGACGCAGCACAAACAGGGCATTTATCAGCAAACCGCCACAAACCATCAAGCCCCCAAGCACAAAACTCAGTTAATCGTACCAATAACCAAATCGGAGCAGGTAAGATGGCCCAGAAAAAATTCGACGGAAAAAAGCAAATCTTAATCAGCCATGAGTCATGAATTCTCATACTGGCCCAGTACACACTAGCCAGCGATAGTGGCCATACTTGGCACTGCACCTATTGCAGAGCTGCATGGTTTACGTCAATACACTAATGATTGAAGCGGTGTTGACTGACAAGCACTGGTGTGATCGACTTACGCCGGGTCCGCATTACTGAATGAAACCGCCATTCCGAAATGTCTATCTTCCTGGAATCTGCAAAAAAGGGACGCCACTAGTGACTAGGTAGCTCTATCCATATTTAATTTAACATAATATACATTGTGCGCAGCTTTATATGGGAGGGCTTGATGTTCCACTTGGGGGCTTATTCATTGATGCCATGTAAATGATCTAATGGCTTATTGAGTGCGCTTTCGTGTCTTTCCGTTTGAGTGGTGTGTAAATACTGTGATGTTGTGTCAATGCTTTCATGGCCTGCATCGGCTTGTACGTGTGACAAAGGTCTGCGGTTGATATTGATATCGTGCGTAATGCCGGTGTGACGAATATTATGCGCCGTTAGCTTACGCATTTGCTGAGCATCATGGATGAATCCATCTGTTTGCGCATTATCGGCGGCAAGATTGATAATGTTTTGAATTTCATCACGAACTTGCCGTATTCCTAAGTTAGCGTTCAATAAGCCAACATCACGACCACGGCCCGCGGCTCTGTGCCTGACAAATAGCGGATGGCGTTCATTTTGACTCGGGTAATCCGTTAAGCCTAAATACTGGCGATACGTCACTAATGCGTCAAGCAAGGTTTTAGAAATGGCTACACTTCGCTTTTTGCCACCTTTACTCAAAGGAATATGAAAACTCCATATGCCAGTTTGATGATTCTGCCTAAATTGCCCCATGACGGGTGAATATCCTGCACGTGCAGAGACGTCCGAAATACGCAGATAGCATGAATAAATTAACGATATCAGAAACAAACTTCGCTGATGCAATTCAGGCGATTCGTCTGCTAATGTTGCTGTGGTCGTCATAATGTATGACCACTGCAACTCAGTGAATGCAAGGCTGTTTTCCTCTTCATCGATTCGGCTTTGATACCGCTGAGTCGACGCAAAACGGCTGTGATTAAGCCAAATTTGTGCGGGATTTCGTTCGCAATATTCTTCACCCATTAGGTAGGAATAAAAGGAAGATAGAATCGCAATTTTGGCTTTTAATGCATTCTCACTCAGTCGATACGGTTGAATTTTCCCTAAAGATTTCTTTCCTACAAAGGGTTTCCATAGCGGATTTGGTATCCGTTCTCCATGCTGTTGGTCGAATTTGAACTGTGGGACATTGAAGTACCCTATAAATTCCACTGGCGGATTAAGGCAATAATCGACGTAACGGCTCATGTCTTTTCGCATCACTTCTGTTGGTGACATAGAGACCACATCAAAGCACCAATGCAGGAATGTGGTGAGTTCACTACGGTAGGCTTTATAGTTGTTTTCACTGTGTTTTTGTTCGAACAACCAATCAGTTGCATGTTCCATCACTAGCCCCGCATCGACAACTCTCGACAGGCTAATTTGAGTGATGTACTGGTTAACAATACAATTTCCCTCTTGTATGAATTCAACTGAATCAAAAAAAGGAATAACGACGGGATACTGCATAGACAATTTGAATTATAAAGATTTTTTATATGATAATACTTAAACGCAAATGCCGATAACGTTATTTATCGGCACCAAGGTGGAGGTGAATTTGTGTGCAATCGGTATAGGAACATTGGTGACAACACATGCGCTTTTTACAGCAGATCAAACAGAGTTGCCAGACTTTTTGCTTCGAAACACTGTCAAGGCAACTAAAGTCCGCGGCGCACAAATGACCATCGCGGATCAATTGTGCGAGTTTTTGCTCCGGGATGGATAAATTAATACGTTCGGCCATGGCCCTCTCCTCTTTATGATGAAATAACAGCATACACAAATGATAATAGTTATCAACTAGACCACTTTGGTCCTCTCTCCCATTTTATTGATTAATTTTTTCTACTGCTTTAAAAGGCTTGAGCTACACTCATAAAGTGCGCTGGATTTCTACTTTACTGAGGTATCGGATGTCGATTGATCTTACAAAGAAAAAACCTCTTTTTTCCGGTCAAAAAAACCATGAAACAACCGAGGTTGGGATCCCTTGGAAGATACTGGTTGTTGATGATGAGCCCGATGTTCACACTGTTACTAAACTTGCCCTATCCCGTTTCAGATTAGATGGACGAGCCCTCACCTTTATCAATGCCTACAGTGCCGAGCAAGCCAAGACCCTCTTAAGTCAAGAGCAAGATGTGGCAATTGCATTTATCGATGTCGTGATGGAAAGTGATCATGCGGGATTAGAGTTAGTTAAATGGATCCGTGAAGAACTTCGTAACAAGACTATTCGCCTAATCTTACGTACTGGTCAACCCGGCCAAGCGCCGGAAGAAGATGTCATCGTTAATTATGATATCAATGATTATAAAGCAAAATCTGAACTTGATTCCCGCAAATTGATGACCAGTGTTTACTCTTCCCTGCGGTCCTATCGCGATATTATGGAAATCGAGCAAGCCAGACGTGCCCAATTTAATCATAGAATGGGGCTCGAACGCGTTCTTGAAGCGACATCAGGGTTATTTGAGTTAAGAACCTTGCATAAATTTGCCGACGGGCTCCTCACTCGAGTTGCAACACTGCTCAATTTAGATTCAGAAACCTTGCTCTTAACCTGCAATGCGATGGATGCGATCAGTGGCCATATCGACTCGGCAGAAATTGAGATCCTTGCGGGCACGGGGCAATTTGCAAACAGTCCTTCACACAGAGTGCTCCCAGAACATATTGATAAACTCTTGCGTAGCGCATTAACTCAAAAACGCTGCCTCTATGAGGATAATTGTTTTATTGGTTATTTTCCGACTAAGAGTGGTCTGATTAACCTGCTCTATATGGATGGCATTGATAAAATCGATGATTTAGATAAAAAACTTGTCGATATCTTCGCGATTAATGTCGGCATTGCCTTTGAAAACTTACTGCTAAACCAAGAAGTTGAAGATACTCAGTCTGAGCTTATCCTGCGTCTAGGCGATGTTGTCGAAAGCCGTTCTAAAGAAGCCGCCAATCATGTTAAGCGAATGGCTGAATATTGCTCCCAACTAGCGTTACTTGCAGGTTTAAGTGAAAACGAAGCCGATCTATTACGCCGCGCATCACCTATGCATGACATAGGTAAAATTGCTATTCCGGATGCGGTATTACTGAAACCTGGAAAACTCGATGAGAATGAGTGGAAAGTCATGCGTCAACATCCAATCATAGGGCATCAAATCTTGGCGAACTCCGAGCGCCCTATTTTAAAAGCCGCTTCAACCATTGCACTGCAACACCATGAAAAGTATGACGGTTCAGGTTATCCATCTAACCTTAAGCAAGATGAAATTCATATCTTTGCTCGTATCGTGGCAATAGCCGACGTGTTTGATGCCCTCTCCCATGCCAGGTGTTACAAATCGGCATGGCCACTAGAAGAAGTGCTATCTGAAATGCGTAAAGGCGCAGGCAACCACTTTGATCCCGAACTATTGGAACTCTTTATTCAAAATATTGATATCTTTGTTCACGTCAAAAACAATTGGAAGGATCATGATGAGTGATCCACTACCTTCAATATGTGCTTTAAAATGATGGCTAAATCACAGTGGCATACATCAATGCAGTCAATAAATGAGGGGATGTTGGTCATGAGTTAGGCGTTATTGTCGGCAAGGAAATCGAACGTGACCGCCTTAGACTCACCATTAAGGGTAAAGCTGACAAATCCTCGCCAGACCATATATCCACTGCTGCAAGAGCCATAAATCATTTGCCCTTCATAAGCATTTTCATTCAGTTCACGAATATTGACGGGAATAACCCCCATAAACATATCTCTTCCCTCGAGACGGATCTGCACATCACTGATTGCAGATGAGGATAATAGCTTCAATGTTAATGGTTTTTCGCTTGGTGCATGACTCGGTGAAAGCGTGAATTTAAGCTCGACGCCAGCCACTTTTTTTATGCATTCACCCCGTGAAAAATCGCAAAGGGAGGCATCTAGCATTTTTTTTTCTGCGACTTGCTCAACCTTTTCATTGCAAGCACTGAGATTAAGCACTAATGCGGCTATGAGCAAAGGGAGGGATTGACGGATAAGCACAAAAATTAACCTTGTGATGCAATGTGTTAACATTCTATTGTGTAGGTTGATCTAGATCAACTTTCCACCCCCCTTCTTTGGTATCTTTTTTGATATAGCTCAAGTATCATTGCGAAACCTCATATTTGAGCACAAATGTGCAGGGTAACGCATTGACATGACTCGACAACCCTAATAGGAAAGCGAGTTTTGTGTCATTTATAACAGGTAAAGCTTGTCTTTACTAAAAGTAAAAGTAATAAGCAGTGGAAGCATTATGATGAACCATTCCCAGCCAACAGGCGCTGATTACAATTACACCATTGTCCGCCAATTTGCCTTAACTACAGTTTTATGGGGTATTGTTGGTATGTCAGTCGGTGTATTAATTGCGGCTCAGTTAATCTGGCCTCAACTGAACTTTGAAACACCTTGGTTAACGTATAGTCGCTTGCGACCATTACACACCAATGCGGTGATCTTCGCGTTCGGAACATCAGCCCTCTTTGCAACATCCTATTATGTCGTACAACGCACCTGTCAAACCCGACTATTTGCACCTAAGTTAGCCGCATTTACGTTCTGGGGATGGCAAGCCATCATTCTGTCAGCAGCCATCTCTCTGCCAATGGGTTTCACCCAAGGTAAAGAGTATGCTGAGTTAGAATGGCCTATCGATATTGCCATCACTATCGTGTGGGTATCCTATGCAATAGTATTCTTCGGCACTATTATCAAACGAACTACCTCGCATATTTACGTAGCGAACTGGTTCTTTGGTGCATTTATTATCACAGTTGCCGTACTTCACATAGTTAACTCTATGGCAGTACCCGTTAGCCTGTTCAAGTCATATTCTCTGTATAGTGGTGCCGTCGATGCCATGGTGCAGTGGTGGTATGGCCATAACGCGGTAGGCTTCTTGTTAACCGCTGGCTTCTTGGGGATGATGTACTACTTCGTACCAAAGCAAGCGGGTCGTCCTGTTTACTCATACCGTCTGTCAATCGTGCACTTCTGGGCATTGATTGCACTGTACATTTGGGCAGGTCCACACCACTTACATTACACAGCTTTACCTGACTGGACTCAGTCTTTAGGCATGGTAATGTCACTGATCCTATTCGCACCATCTTGGGGCGGTATGATCAACGGTATCATGACCTTGTCCGGTGCTTGGCATAAGCTGCGTACTGACCCCGTACTGCGTTTCTTGGTTGTTTCTCTGTCTTTCTACGGTATGTCTACCTTCGAAGGGCCTATGATGGCAATCAAGACCGTTAACGCTTTATCTCATTATACAGATTGGACTGTAGGTCACGTTCACTCCGGCGCGCTAGGCTGGGTTGCAATGGTGTCTATCGGTTCTCTGTATCACTTGATCCCAGTACTCTTCGGCCACGGCCGTATGTACAGCATCAAGTTAGTCAACGTCCATTTCTGGTTAGCGACTATTGGTACTGTGCTTTACATCGTATCTATGTGGATTTCGGGTGTTATGCAAGGTCTAATGTGGCGCGCAGTGAATGCTGACGGTACTTTGACTTATAGCTTTGTTGAAAGTCTGGAAGCTTCTTATCCTTTCTACTTCGTACGTTTCCTCGGCGGTTGTTTCTTCTTAACCGGTATGTTGTTAATGGCATACAACGTTGTTCGTACTGTGAAAGCCTCTAAAGATTCATTGCCAGCATTGGCTGAACCAACAGCGGCTTAAGGAGCAAACTCGATGAAATTTAATCATGAGATAGTTGAAAAAAACATCGGTTTGTTAGCGATCTTCACCGTTATCGCTATCAGTTTCGGTAGCCTTGTAGAAATCACTCCATTGATTTTCCAAAAGGATACGACTGAACCTGTAGAAGGTTTAAAGCCCTACTCAGCCCTACAGATTGAAGGCCGTGATATCTATGTGCGTGAAGGTTGTTACAACTGTCACAGCCAGATGATCCGTCCTCTGCGTGCTGAAACTGAGCGTTATGGTCACTATTCTGTTGCCGGTGAATCCGTTTGGGATCACCCATTCCAATGGGGTTCTAAGCGTACTGGTCCAGATCTTGCCCGTGTTGGCGGTCGCTACAGCGATAAGTGGCATGAAGTTCACTTAATCGATCCCCGTGCGGTTGTACCTCAATCGAATATGCCCGCCTTCCCATGGCTTGCCGAAAATACGTTAGACGGCAAACTGACTGGCGATAAGATGACTATTCTGCGTAACCTGCATAAAGGCGGTTACAAAGGTAATGATCTTTATACCGATGAAGAAATCGCAGGTGCTCAGAAAGCTGTTGAAGGCAAAACAGAGCTGGAAGCCTTGATCGCATATCTTCAGTCTTTGGGTCACGCACTCAAATAAGGAGGCAATATATGGATTACGGCACATTACAAGGCATTTTGACCATCATTGTGATGCTGACCTTCGTCGGTATATTTGCTTGGGCATATAGCTCGCGTCGTCAAAAATCCTTTGATGAAGCAGCTAATCTTGTGTTTTCCGATGAGGAAATCGGCAAGAAATCGAAGGACTCAGGAGAGAATAAGTGATGAGTAGCTTCTGGAGTATTTGGATTAGCGTACTCTCGTTAATTGTGATCGCGGGTTGTTTTCTATTACTACGTGTGTGTTCCAAAAACACCACGGATGTGAAAGAAGGCGAATCCATGGGACACAGTTTCGATGGTATTGAAGAACTCAATAACCCACTGCCAAAATGGTGGAGTTATATGTTCTATATCACTATCGTGTTTGGCTTGATCTATCTAGCCTTATTTCCTGGTTTAGGTAACTACAAAGGCCTATTAGGCTGGAGCAGTGCCAACCAAAGCATTGGTACTGAACAAGGTATCAAAGCCGACTCTGCAGCAGCCATTGCACTCGCAGCGGAAGAAGGCCGTTATGTTCAGTATGATCAAGAAGTAAAACACGCTAACGAAAAATATGGCCCTATCTTCGCAGCTTACTTGGCGACACCACTAGAAGAGTTAGTGAAAAATCAAGAAGCATTGAAAGTGGGTGGCCGTTTGTTCCTACAAAACTGCGCGCAGTGCCATGGCTCTGACGCACGTGGTAGCAAAGGCTTCCCTAACTTGACCGATGGTGACTGGTTATATGGTGGCGAGTTAGCCACGATTAAAACCACTATCATGGGTGGTCGTCATGGCATGATGCCGCCAAAAGGTGGTTTGCCAATTGATGATAGCGAAATTGCGGGTTTAGCCGAATACGTTGTTAAATTGTCTGGTCGTGAGCATGACGAGAAACTCGCTGCGCTTGGTCAAGGCTCATTTATGAAAGGTTGTTTCGCGTGTCACGGTATGGACGCAAAAGGCAATAAATTCATGGGTGCACCTAATTTAACTGACGATGTTTGGTTATATGGCGGTAGCCGCGGCGTGATCGAAGAAACGATCAAACACGGCCGTGCAGGCGTCATGCCAGCATGGAAAGACGTTCTCGGTGAAGAGAAAGTTCACGTGATCGCAGCTTATGTTTATAGCTTGTCAAACAAGTAATTAGATATGAGTAACCCTAAGGCCTCGAAGACTTCGAGGCCTTTTTTTTAAAGTGCTAAAACCGCCTTTTAACGGTAAAATGGCGCGAAATTTTTTAATGGATATCCGATATGAACGAACAACAAGCTTGGTATAAGCAGTTCTGGCCTTGGTTTTTAATTATTCTTCCTTTATGTGCCGTCGTCGCAAGTTTTACCACACTAAAAATTGCCCTCTCAAACTCAGACTCCCTAGTCGCCGAGGATTACTATAAAGAAGGTAAAGCCATCAATATGGATTTGAGTAAAGTGCAATACGCTAAGCAATTAGGCATGCAATTTTCACTCGAGCAGAATCACCATGAAGTACTGCTGACTCAACACGGTGGCCCAGCCTACCAAGCCGCATTGAAAGTTGAATTTTACCACCCAACGCTGGCAGAGAAAGATCTTAAGCTGACCGTGACTGCCGATGCCAATCATGTCTACCGAATTACCCTGCCCGATGTACTCACTGGTCCATGGGAAGTGCGCCTCGAAGGTTTTGATGGTAAATGGCGCATTCATCAACGTGTTGAATTAAAAGATAATGCCCAATTGTGGTTGAATTGATTGTAGTTGAATAAGAATGGCTATGACACATCCAAGTTGTTTCCACTGTAATGAGCCTGTGCTAACGGGGGCGCAGTTTGTAACTCGCATTAATGATCGTGATGAATTGATGTGTTGCCCTGGTTGTCAGGCGGTTTCTCAGGCAATTGTGGATGCGGGATTACTCAGCTACTACAAATTCCGTACCGAACCAGGCAGTAAACAGAACGCCCTCGTCCCCGAAGCCTTAACGCAGTTTAGTGCCTATGACTTACCCGAAGTGCAGCAAGACTTTGTCCATTCAGAGAACAATATCGAGTCAGTGTCACTCTCTATCGATGGCATCACCTGCGCGGCCTGTGCTTGGTTGATTGAGCACAAAGTGAAACAGCTTGTGGGAGTGAGCCAAGTGCTCGTCAACTCGACCACCCAAAGGGCGATGATCAGTTGGGATAAACGCGCGGTAAAACTCAGCGATATTCTCGGGCAAATTGGTCGCATTGGCTATCAAGCCGCGCCCTATCAAGTGGATGAGCAGGAACGGAGCAGTAAACAAAATAGTCGCAAATTTTTGCTGCGCTTAGGCTTAGCGGGCTTTGCGACCATGCAGGTGATGATGTTCGCCCTCGCCCTCTATACGGGCTACTTTACCGATTTAGATGTGCAATATCGGGACTATTTCCGCTGGGTGAGCATGATTTTTGCCACACCTGTGGTGCTCTATTCGGCGCAGCCCTTCTATTTTAGCGCTATTCGCACCCTGCTCAGCGGCAGACTCAATATGGATGTGTCCGTCTCCATTGCGATTGGCGGTGCCTACGTTGCCAGCTGTTTTGCTACAGTGAACGGCACTGGCGAAGTGTATTTTGAATCTGTGTCCATGTTTACCTTCTTCCTGTTACTCGGGCGCTACTTCGAGCAAAAGGCTAGACAAAAGGCCTCTGTTAGCTCGAGTAATTTACATAAGTTAGTGCCGCTCACGGCGCACCTAGTGACCGAAAATGGTCAAGAGGAAATCCCTGCCAAAAAGTTACGCCTCGATGACATTATTCTTGTCAAACCCGGGGAAATTGTGGCCGCCGATGGTGCGGTAATTGAAGGCCACACTAGCATCAATGAAGCCATGCTCACCGGCGAGCAAATGCCGATTGAAAAACCAGTTGCTAGCCAAGTTTACGCTGGCACCATCAACGTCGACCAACCCATTAAAGTTAAAGTCACTGCGCTGGGGCAAGATCAACTGGTGGCCGAAATTATTCGCCTGCAGGAGCTTGCATCCAATACAAAACCTGCGATTGCACTATTAGCCGATAAATTATCGCGTTATTTCTCGGGCTCCATCCTGACCATAGCGACAATTACGTATTTGGTTTGGCAGCAGATCTCCCCTGAGGATGCCTTTTGGGTCACCTTGTCGGTATTAGTCGCAACCTGCCCCTGCGCCCTAGCGCTAGCAACCCCAACGGCAGTCACCTGCGCCACCGCCATTTTTACCCGCCTTGGGATCATTACCCGCAAAGCTGGGGTGTTTGAAAAACTGCCGCTGATCAAGCATGTTGTCTTTGATAAAACGGGCACACTGACCTGTGGTACCCTCTCCATAGGTCGAATAGAGTGCTATGGTGATATGCCAAAGGATAAAGCACTCGCCATCGCCGCGGCACTTGAAAGTGGCTCTCGTCATCCCATTGCCAATGCGTTCGCTCTTCATGCGGATAGCCGTCTTGTTGCCGAGCAAGTTCACCACGAAGTGGGCTTTGGGATCAAAGGCATAATAGAGGGTATTGAGTATCGAATTGGCAACGCCCATTTTACAGGGGCAAAGGTAGATAACAGCCTGACTCAACAGCAAATTTGGCTAGCCCGTTTAAACGGTGAAATACTCGATGTGATAGCCAGCTTCATTATTCAAGACAATATTCGTGTAGACAGTAAAGTGACAGTGGAGGCCCTAAAACAACAGGGTTGTCTCGTCAGTATCGCCAGCGGCGATAGCTCAGGGCATGTGCATCAACTGGCCAAAGAGCTGGGGATTGACGATGTGCACAGCGGCTTAACCCCCGCGGATAAACTTGCCCTAGTGAAACAATTACAACAGCATACTCGGGTTGCCATGTTTGGCGATGGGATCAATGACGCGCCTGTGCTTGCGGGCGCCGATTTGTCGGTGGCCATGGGCAGCGGCAGCGCTATCGCGAAAAACAGTGCCGATTTGATTTTGCTTGGGGATCATCTGTCTCGCTTCACCCAAGCGGTCGCGGTCGCTAAACTGACAACACGGATTATCAGACAAAATTTGGTCTGGGCGCTGGGTTACAACGCCCTGATCTTGCCGTTAGCCGTCACGGGCCATGTGGCACCTTATATCGCCGCCATTGGCATGTCGGCGAGTTCTTTGATTGTGGTCGGCAATAGCCTGAGATTATTGCGGGCTAAAGTGTGATCACAATGAATGTGAAACCAAACGAGTAAGAGGTCATTATGGAAATTATTTATGTGCTTATCCCCATTGCCATGATCTTTGTCGCCATCGCTGTAATGGTATTTTTTTGGGCGGTGAAATCCGAGCAATTTGACGATTTAGACCGTCAAAGTGTGTCGATATTATTCGACGAAGACACCGTTAAGCCAAACAGCCATCCCTTGCCTGAAAAAGAGAAAGCAGATGCTGCGCAAGACAAAGGCATGCCGCTGTGATTGAGTACAATGTCACTGGTGCTTTTCTTGTTGGTCTTATGGGCGCCGCCCATTGCTTTGGCATGTGTGGCGGCTTAGTAGGTGCTTTCTCCGCCCAAATCCCTCATTCTAAAACAGGTAATCTGCTGGCACACCAGCTCAAGTATCTACTGAGTTACAATCTTGGGCGTATTTCGAGTTACACCTTAGCGGGCGGCTTAGTGGGCGCATCGTCGGCAGGTTTAGGTCACTTATTTGAACTGGATACTTATCTGATTGTGCTGCGTATCATTGCCGGACTGATGATGATCGCAACTGGGCTGTATATTGCCAAAATTTGGGTTGGAATCGTGCAGATTGAACGTGTCGGACAATGGTTATGGCAATATTTAAAGCCCATAGCGCAACGTCTTGTGCCTATCAAAAGTCCGAATCAAGCGGTGATGGCCGGTTTTATTTGGGGCTGGCTCCCCTGCGGTCTCGTCTATAGCACCTTAACTTGGTCGGTAGCATCTGGTTCAGCCAGCCAAGGCGCCTTGATTATGTTGGCCTTTGGACTTGGCACCTTACCCGCCCTATTGAGTGCTGGCGTGGCGGCTAAACGGCTTGCTGCTTGGGTGCAACAGAAAACCGTTAGAGTATTGAGTGGCTTACTTTTAATGGCCTTCGGTGGACAAACTTTATATATCGCACTGGCGCAGCTAAACTAGCCCAAGTGAATGAATTGGTTTAACATGGCAATAGTGGCTTAACTTGAGAACCGACATGACAATCGAACAGAATAAAAATCGTCGCCCCGCTGCGAGCGGATGCACAATCCATTGTCACGACTGCAGTATGGGTACCCTTTGTATTCCTTTTACCCTTAATGCCAATGAACTCGATCAACTCGATGATATTATTGAGCGCAAAAAACCCATCCAGAAAGGTGAGCAGATTTTTAAATCTGGCGATCCCTTAAAATCCCTGTTTGCGATCCGCTCTGGCACCATCAAGAGTTATACCATTACCGAACAAGGCGATGAGCAGATCACTGGTTTTCATTTGGCGGGTGATGTCATTGGTTTCGACGGTATCCACGCGCAGTTGCATCAAAGTTTTGCCCAAGCCCTCGAGACCTCCATGGTATGTGAAATCCCCTTTAATATCCTCGATGAACTGTCGGGCACTATGCCTAAGTTACGCCAACAAATTATGCGCCTAATGAGCAATGAAATTATGAGCGATCAAGAAATGATCCTCTTGCTCAGCAAAAAAAATGCCGAGGAGCGCCTCGCCGCATTTATTAGCAATCTTGCGAATCGTTTTGGCAACCGTGGTTTTTCACCCAAAGAATTCCGTTTAACTATGACTCGCGGTGATATAGGTAACTATCTTGGGCTTACCGTTGAAACCATCAGTCGCCTACTCGGCCGTTTCCAAAAGTCAGGCCTAATTGAAGTGAAAGGCAAATACATCACCATAGTCGATCACCAAGAGCTAAACTTATTAGCCGGAAACGCCAGAATTGCTAGATAGCTAACTGCAGATAATCACCCCCTTAATGGCGTTAACGTTGCGGCAAAATACTGATTGGTTGATATCTATACTGCTCTAACATTAGAGACTGTTTTTTAAATGATTTTTGATCTAGAACAATACAGCTAACTGCCAAAGGCCCATGATAAAGGTGAGCCTATGACTAAAGGAACATGTTATGAAGGATTATCAAAAAATACTGGTTGTAGTAGACCCCACGACTGAAAATCAGGTTGCCCTCGCTCGCGCCGTGACTTTAGCGAGTAAATCTAATGCCCATGTGACTGTGTTTCTTTCTATTTTTGATTTCTCCTATGAAATGACCTCGATTCTGTCTAATCAGGAACGTGAAGCCATGCGTCAAGGGGTTATCGATCAACGATTGGCATGGATCCAAGACTTGCTCGCAGCTTATAGTCATTTACAACTCAGTATCGACACCCAAGTCATTTGGCATAATCGCCCCTTCGAAAGCATTATTAACCATGCGATTGCAGGTCAATACGATTTGATTGTTAAGGGTACCCACGCCCATGACAAACTTAAGGCGGTGATCTTCACTCCAACCGATTGGCATTTGATGCGTAAAGCCCCAGTGCCGGTATTAATGGTCAAGGACCATGATTGGCCAGATGCAGGCAAAATACTCTGTGCCGTCAATGTGGCAACGGAAGACACCGATCATCAAATGCTTAACGGTAAAATTATCGAGCATGCTAAGGATTTGGCGCTTAAATTTGCAGCCGAAGTCCATTTAGTCAATGGTTATCCGGGAACGCCGATTAACTTAGCGATTGAGTTGCCCGATTTTGATGCGCAAACCTATAATGACACTATTCGCATGCAACATGAACAACGTGTCAATTATCTTGCGAATGCCTATGGTATCGATGTAAATCGTTGCCATGTCAAAGAGGGTTTACCAGAGGATGTTATCCCTGAACTTGCCGAGCAATTAGATGCAGAGCTTGTGATCCTAGGGACCGTTGGCCGCACTGGGTTCTCCGCCGCATTAATTGGCAATACTGCCGAGCATGTGATTGATAGCATTAACTGCGATTTATTAGCCATTAAACCTGATGGCTATAAATCCCCCTTAGAAGAGGCTTAAAGCACTCCGCTCTTTACCCCGCCTAAGATAGCTGGAATAATACGCGCCCTGAAACTGTGTTACTGGGCGCTTTTTTTATGTTGGAAGCTATGTCTGAAGTTATGGCGAGTCAAATGTCTGAAGAATTATCAAAAAAACACACTACCCGTCTGAATAAATTGCAAAAGCGTCTGCGTCGTGAAGTGGGTAGCGCCATCGCCGATTACAATATGATCGAAGAAGGTGACCGTGTCATGTGCTGCCTTAGTGGCGGTAAAGACAGCTATGCCATGCTTGATATTCTAATGAATCTGCAGCAACGCGCGCCCGTTCAGTTTGAAATTATTGCGGTGAATTTAGATCAGAAGCAGCCCGGTTTTCCCGAAGATGTGCTGCCCGCTTATCTGGATAAGTTAAACATCCCCTATCACATCCTCGAGAAAGACACTTACTCGATAGTGAAGGACAAGATCCCTGAGGGTAAAACCACCTGCTCCCTATGCTCTCGCCTGCGCCGCGGTACGCTTTATGGTTTTGCCCAACGTATCGGCGCCACTAAAATCGCCCTAGGCCACCACAGGGACGATATTATTGAGACCTTGTTCTTAAACATGTTCTTCGGTGGCAAGATGAAAGCTATGCCACCTAAACTGCTGTCGGATGATGGGGCCAATGTGGTTATTCGTCCTTTGGCCTACTGCCGCGAAAAAGATTTAGAGGAATATGCCGAGCTAAAGCAGTTCCCCATTATTCCCTGTAACCTATGTGGCTCACAGGAAAACTTAAAACGCCAAGCCGTTAAAGACATGCTTAACCAATGGGATAAACAATATCCAGGCCGTATCGAAACCATTTTTACCGCCATGCAGAATACGGCACCTTCCCAAGGTGTTGACCGTGAGCAATTTGATTTTATCTCGCTCAAACGCGACCCCAATGCCCCGATGAAAGGGGATGTAGCCGAGGCCGAGTTACCTGCCTTCGATTTTCTCGATATTGCCAACAGTGGTCATATTGATTTAGATGCGGTTAAGCGTATCGATATTGTCAATGTCTATGAGGTTTAATGCCCTAGGCTAACAATAAAAATGCCCACATTTGTGGGCATTTTTATTGTTCCAAACTTTTTATTTCTTAACGAGTTATTTCACCCAGGGGCTTAATATTGCGGGTGGTTGGCTGAAACCTAATGAATTCATCGAATCAAGCTCTGCGGCGGTTAATTTAAAACTGCCTTTGATTTGTTGCTCACGCCCATCAACACTGACGCTGATGTCTTGCTCGGGGCTAAACTCAAAATTCAGCCCTGCTATTGGCTCCCTAAAATAGCGCATGGGGAATCCTTGCATGGTCCCAAGCAAATTATCCATTTCATCGACAAGTTGCTGCAACTGCGCTTTATCGTACTCTGTTTGGGCTCGCTTAGCACGGACCTGCATCGCAATGGCGCAGCCCTCGGCACTGCCTGCAAAATTCAGATTAACTAAGGCCCGCTGGTCCTTTAAAGCATCATCGAAGGGAATAAATAACCGCTGTGCCGAGGTATAGGTTAATGGTGTTGAAGTTTTTTCACTTGAAATAGTACCGCTTTGTATAATGCAATTTGGCTGCATAGGCACGCTGAATGCCACTTCGACGAGTTGATAACCGCCCTTATTAACTTGCTTTAATCTGTCATAAAACCCTTTATATTCAAGGGATATGGTTGTTGAATGAGCCACAGATGTCCATAAACATAACCCTGCTAATAAGCATTTTTTATACATCAAGCTTCACCAAATATTTTTCATTGTGACGTAACATATCGAGTAATTCATCGATATAAGCTTCTTGCCTTTCAGAATAATTCACTAAGCCATAAATTAATTGATCAGCGGTGGGCTCTAATTCCTGCGACCGTAAGTCGGCGCGAATAGAGCGAAATAAGGCATAGGCCGTATTCGCATTTAAATTGCGCAAATAAGACGCCACTGAAGCATCTACCGAAGGGAAAACTTTGACTTCGTGGACTTTTCCTGAACCTCGGGACGATGGCACTATGCCACAACCGGCACTAAAGCACCATTCGCCAAAGAAATTAAAACCTTCCCGAGCGAAACGTGAACTCCCCCAACCAGACTCATTTGCAGCCTGAATTAACACCATAGATTCTGGCACTATATCAACACGTTTGAGTAAGCTGCCCAGTGACTTAGTATCAATATTTCGCGCGGCATACTGATACTTATCAAAAAGCTGATGGAGCTGCGTTAACTGTGTTTCCGATAAACTTTCACCACTCTCAATCAGCTCGCCCATGTCTCTCACAAAATCACGCTCAGTAGCAATAATGGCATTTTGTTGTTGAATGATGGGCCTTAGGAAATCGAAAAAAGCTTTCTTCTTTTGAATAATATCGTTTATAGCAGAAAAGTCAGGTACTTGAGTCACAGGATCGACGGAGTTTTCCAATTGGGTTACAATGGAAACGGGCTCATCTGCAGTAGGGATGAGCCAAATTCTCAGCGAAAATATTGCTAATATCACCATGGCTAACGCCAATGTAAATGAACCAATTCTACCCGTTTTCAATAAGTCACCTTTGATCTGTCAGTTTGTATTGGCAAAATAAACGCCAGATTATATGTCATATATTGGATTTTACGAAATCAACTGATCTTGAGTTGAACCAATATTCATAAGCGACATTAAAAGAATGCATGGCAAGCCTGTCGTTAGCCGTTAAACAAGTTAAAACGCCCATAGGCCCAATATTTAAGTCGAATTTTTAGTGCATGCTTTTGACTGAGCTTTTATACTAAGGTTCCTATCGCCGACAGCACCATTGAATGCACTGAATTGAAGGCACTTAGAGATGGCCATAGATTGGAACCGCACCCACCTAAATATTCAACTTAAATAGTGCCATTTAGGTTTAGCGAATGCACAGACCAAGATTTTACCGGGTATTCAGGAAGGAACAACCCATATGCAACATCAACTCTTAAATCAGTACCATAATGTCGTCGCCATAGGTGGAGGCCATGGTTTAGGCCGAGTCCTCTCCTCACTCGATTTTTTAGGTAAGCGCCTCACTGGCATTGTCGCCACAACGGATAATGGTGGCTCAACGGGTAGATTAAGGGCGCAGCAGGATTGTATTGCCTGGGGTGATCTTCGCAATTGTCTATCACACCTCGCCTATCGTCCTTCTGTCGGCTCTCAACTGTTTGAATATCGCTTCCAAGGTGACACTGAGTTGAGTGGCCATAATCTAGGTAATCTCATGCTGCTGGCGCTGGATCAACTCTGCGTTAGGCCACTCGAGGCGGTAGATATTATTCGAAATCTTTTGAAAATAGAGACTCGACTCATTCCGATGTCGGAACAACCTACGCACTTAGTCGCCCTTCAAGCATGCGGTAGCAAGGTCTTTGGTGAAGTGAATGTCGATAAAATGGCTGAAGCACCGATTGCACTTTGCCTTGAACCTATGGTGGATGCCACTTTTGAAGCCTGCGAAGCCATTCGTCGAGCCGATCTGATTATCTTAGGCCCAGGTAGCTTCTTGACCAGTATTATGCCTCCTCTTCTATTGCCCCGTTTTGCCAAAAGTGTGTCGGCATCTCAAGCGCCGGTGATCTTTATTGATAACCTCGACGAGGAGTCATCCCCTGCGGCTCAATTTAGCCTTGAGCAACGCATTGCTTGGTGCCATCAAGTGATTGGAAAGCCAGTGATCACTAAGGTGCTACGCCACGGTGAACAGGTTCGTTTAGACACGCTAGTTAACTATTTCCCACTCAAAAACAGGCATAATCCTAATCTGCATGATCAAGCGGGACTGAGGGATGCACTCAGTGCTGTGCTGCGAATAAAATCGGATTTAGGCCTACAATCCCTCGCCTGTTAATTTATCTTCAACAACAAAAAGGACAGCCTAGGCTGTCCTTTTCATGATGGTTATGCCGAATATCACCACGCGATAACTTAAAGCACTTGTGCAATTGCCTTGCAGATCACTGGCATATTGGTTTTAGTCATACCCGCAACACTAATGCGGCCAGATCCCACAATATAGACACCAAATTCATCCTTTAGGCGTGCAACTTGGGCTTTATTTAAGCCTGAGAAACTGAACATGCCATTTTGACGGGAAATAAAACTGAAGTCCTGAGTCACGCCCTCAGCCTTTAAGCTGTCAACAAACAGAGTACGCATTTCGGCAATACGCTCACGCATCTCTGTCACTTCTTGTACCCACATGGCTTTTAGTGTCGCATCATCCAGAATGGTGCTGACGATCAAGGCGCCGTGGGCTGGCGGGGTTGAATAGTTTGCACGAATAGTGCGCTTCACTTGGCTAAAGGCGCGTACGGCAGCATCCGCATCCCCGGCAACCACAGTCACTGCGCCGATACGTTCATTATACAAACCAAAGTTTTTAGAAAATGAGTTCGCCACTAATAGCTCAGGCACTTTAGATGCGACTAAGCGTAAACCTGCCGCATCTTCTTCAATTCCACTGCCAAAACCTTGATAGGCAAAATCGAATAATGGGACCAGTTTTTTATCGGCACAAAGCTTTGCAACACTCTCCCACTGAGCCAGCGTTAAATCGATACCCGTCGGATTGTGACAGCAACCATGCAGCAAAATGATATCGCCCACTTCGGCACCGGCAAGGTCCATCATCATGGCTTCAAAATCAATATCATGGGCGCTAGCATTGTAATAACCGTATTCTTTGACCGTTAATCCTGCTGTTTCAAAGATATTTTGATGGTTTGCCCAAGTGGGATTACTCACCCACACGGTACGGGATGGGGTGTTACGCAGTAAAAACTCGGCTGCGATACGTAATGCTCCCGTACCACCAGGCGCTTGCGCTGTGGCCGCGCGACCCGAGGTGAACAGTGGACTGCCCGCACCAAACAGCAGTTCTTGTACTACGCGGTTGTAGGCTTGTACGCCCTCAATACCTAAGTAGTTTTTGGTCTTCTCTTGCTCGAGCAACAGTGCCTCAGCCTTTTTAACTGACTGTAATACGGGGGTCTGTCCTGCTTCGTCCTTATAAATCCCCACTCCGAGGTTGACTTTATCTTGGCGAGGATCTGCCTTAAAAGTATCAGTTAAGCCAAGGATGGGATCGGCGGGTGCAAGTACTACCTGAGAGAAAATCATGACTACTTATCCTAAATATTCGCGTGTAGGGAAATTTCGGCTTATTTATACCACTCTCTTAGGAGGGGTAATAGCTCCTTATCCCCGATCTAAATGAAATTGTTTCACTATTATGGATTTATCAAAATTATTGACAAATAGATGAGATATCTTCGGCGTGTAGGGTTAATCGTTTTATAAATGTAATTTTTACTGCCTAGATCACAATAGGATGGCAGCAATGATCGTAGGAGAGATGGGAATAGTGTTGATCAAAGTAAAAAGGCCTAACGATTAAGTTAGGCCTTTTCAATTATGGTACCCGAGGCCAGACTTGAACTGGCACGCTGTTACCAGCGAGGGATTTTAAATCCCTTGTGTCTACCGATTCCACCACTCGGGCAAACTCTGTGTATTAACGACGGGAATCGTGTCATTAACACTTTATTTTATGGAGGCGCGACCCGGAGTCGAACCGAGATCGACGGATTTGCAATCCGCAGCATAGCCATTCTGCCATCGCGCCAATCTGCCAAGTATAAAACTTGGAGCGACATATCGGGTTCGAACCGATGACCTATACCTTGGCAAGGTATCGCTCTACCAACTGAGCTAATGTCGCGTTTTATGCCAGCTTAAACTGACTGTTTAGCTTCAAAGAAATAATTTAGCCGCTTTCCCTGACTGCGGATTGGCATTCTACCGATTTAGATCCCAGAGTCAATCAACAATTTTTAAAAAATGATCTCAGCCGCATCGTTTGCCCAATAAACCACCATCACGCTACAACATTGCTGTTTCATTCATCAATTTAGTTTTTTGTCGATGATTAGGCTAAGCAGATAAACGGTAGAACCCTATGGATGATTTAGCCGACATTAGCCAAAACGAGGAAATAGTGAAAAACAAAAGCGCCCTATTGGGCGCTTTATGTAAAAATTTTGCGGAGTTCTTAATGACTCGAACAAAACTTATGCAGGTGACTTACGCAAACAACTTACGCAGGCAGCGATAGCGTCGTTAAGCCTAACATGGTTTGCATCACGCCAACCACTTGGCAACTGTAGCCAAACTCGTTGTCATACCATACGTACAGAATTGCACGTTTACCTTCAGCAATTGTCGCTTGCGAGTCAACTACGCCCGCGTAGCGAGAACCCACTAAATCGCTCGATACAATTTCAGTTGAATCGGTGTAATCGATTTGATTTTGTAGCGGTGATTGTAGTGCGATATCTTTAAGGTACTCGTTCAGTTCATCTTTATTGGTTTCAGCATTCAGATTCATGCTGATAATGGCCATAGAGACGTTGGGTGTTGGTACACGAATCGCATTACCAGTTAACTTGCCTGCTAACACAGGTAACGCTTTAGCAACGGCTTTCGCTGCACCCGTTTCAGTGATCACCATGTTCAATGGTGCACTGCGGCCACGACGATCGGCACTGTGGTAGTTATCAATCAAGTTTTGATCGTTGGTGTAAGAGTGAATGGTTTCAACATGACCATTCTCGATACCATACTTATCATTCACGGCTTTCAGTACTGGCGTAATAGCGTTGGTGGTGCAACTTGCCGCAGAAACGATAATGTCTTCAGGCGTGATATCACCTTCGTTCACACCGTAAACGATGTTCTTGATTGCGCCTTTGGCTGGAGCTGTCAGCAATACTTTGCTAGCACCAGGGCTCTTAAGGTGCAAACCAAGACCCGCTTCATCCTTCCAAATACCTGTATTATCAACCACTAAAGCATCGTTAATACCATATTTAGTGTAATCCACTTCATCGGGTGAATTAGCATAAATCACTTGGATATAAGTACCGTTGGCTATGATGGCGTTGTTTTCTTCGTCAACTTCTACCGAGCCATTGAATGGACCATGGACTGAGTCACGGCGTAATAAACTGGCGCGTTTTTCTAAATCGCCTTTCTTACCACCACGTAAGACGATAGCGCGTAATCTTAACTTATTGCTGCGGCCCGTGCGCTCAATCAGTAAACGCGCTAACAAACGACCGATACGGCCAAAACCATAAAGAACCACATCGCGCGGTGCAATATCATCGGCATGATCTATGGCATCAACTAAGGCCTTTGCCATATAACTTTCGATTTCGCTGGCATCGGCATGGTCGCGCCAATAATTGACGGCAAGCTTACCTATATCCACTTTGCATTGTTTAACGGCGAGTTTGCTTAATGCTTGAACGAAGGGGAAACTCTCGCGTAAACGTAATTTTTCGCCCACATGGCGACGAACTAAACGATGCGCTTTAATGATTTCAATAGTAGAAGCATTGAGTAACGGCTTACCATAAACCACGACTTCAACGCCCTGGTTACGGTATAACTTGCCAAGCAAAGGCTGCATAGCCTCTGCCATTTCAAAACGTTCTTGCCAACTTTGTAGGTGTTTATCAGCGCTCATTTACAGATCCTTTATCTCACTTTTCAATAAAATGTACTGAAAGGTTTGAGTAACATGACGAAAAGACCAATAATCTTATACAGGTTTCAGGGAAACCCTTGTTTTGGTCGGCGCCATTGTAATGAAAAGCGTGCTTTCTTGCCAGTAAGATATTTTCCGTAAATCTGTAATTTTATTATAAAAAATATCGTTTGGAGAGTATTTTGAGACAAAATCTAGTAATAATTACATCATTTATGCTCGGGATAAGCTTTTTCAGTCTTTTAGGTTGTGATAATGGTCGAAATATCACAACGATTTGTAAAAATAATCCTGAAATTTGTGCCGATCTGCATAAAGATGGCTGGTGTATGACAGAGAAAACGAGGCTCATTCAAAACCGCTTCGATTTAAAAGACAATCTCAATCCCACGGGAAAGCAGCTTTATCTGCAACTCACCTATCTTGAGGACTATAGTCGCTGTATCGAATTGGCCTCAGGGGTACAACATATCATCCACACCAATCGCACCGCCGACAGAGCAAGGGCATTTAGGCTCAGTACCCAGAATTTAAGCTTGCTACAAGAGCAAACCCGTGAGCGACAAGACCCCTTTATGTCCTATTATCAATGGACGCGCTTTGGCGATACCGCAGCGTTAAATCGACTGTTAGCACATGAAGACGCGGGCGAAGTGACTGACCCTTTCCTACTCGCCCAAGTCGCAACTTACTACAGCAATCGGCATGCCACTAAAGCGCAACAACTCTACCTTAAGGTGTTTGCAGAGATCCAATACGATAATTTCGACGTCAACTGGTTGCTTGGGCTCGCTTCAACCTATCGTCAAACCCAGGAACTCGAAAAAACCTATATGCTGACCAAGGCAAATTTACTACTTACGCAGCAGAAGTATTCTGAGGATAAGATGCTAGCCTTGATCAATGGCAATAAAACGCTGGCGACTGAACTTGATTTAAAGGCTCAAGCCCTTATCGATGCGCTTAAAGATGGCACTTTTTCAAAGAACCCAGTAAGACAATGGCTTGATCCCCACGCAGTTGCCCAAGCGCCGACAACGAGCGAGGCATTACCTACTGCGCCTGACGAGAAAACAGACTAAACAACCTATGGCAAAATGTTTGCCATCTTGTAATTTTTTACTCAATTTACGCGTGAAAAATGATGGTTTCGCGACCAATGTAAAAAAAATACCTAATTTGTTAATCAGAACCGCGGTAAAATGCCGATTTAACTTGACGATAGCTGTCAGTTTGGTAATTTTACTACCAGTTGAATTTTATAATCACCAGAGGGATATGAGATGACTATCCGTGTAGCAATAAATGGCTATGGCCGTATCGGTAGAAACGTATTACGCGCCTTATATGAAAGCGAAAAAGCGTATCCAATTAAGATTGTCGCTATTAATGATTTAGGTGACGCTTCCATCAACGCCCACCTGACAAAATACGATTCTGTTCACGGTCGTTTCAATGCGAAAGTGGACCATGATGCCGAAGCCATTTATGTCAATGGTGATAAGATCCTGACCTTCCAAGAACGTGATCCTGCAAAATTGCCATGGGGCGAGCTGCAAGTTGATGTGGTGTTCGAATGTACAGGTATCTTCACCTCTAAAGAAACAGTGCAACCGCATTTAACCGCGGGCGCGAAGAAAGTGATTATCTCTGCTCCAGGTAAAAATGTTGATGCAACCGTAGTTTACGGCGTGAACAACAACGTGCTGACGTCAGATATGACTGTGATTTCAAATGCGTCATGTACCACTAACTGTTTAGCGCCTTTTGCTAAGCCGTTAAATGACGAGATTGGTATTGAATCAGGCCTGATGACCACCATTCACGCTTATACCAACGATCAACGTTTATCAGACGTGTACCACACAGATTTACGCCGTGCCCGTGCTGCGGCGCTATCGATGATCCCAACTAAAACGGGCGCAGCAGCGGCCGTAGGTTTGGTTGTACCTGAATTACAAGGTAAATTCGACGGTTTAGCGGTACGTGTACCAACGGTTAACGTGTCTTTAGTGGATTTATCATTCATCGCTGCCCGTGATACTACGGTTGAAGAAGTGAATGCCATTATCGAACGTGCTGCCAGCGTTGCGCCACTCAGCGAAGTATTAGCGGTAAATAAAGAGCCATTGGTGTCTATCGACTTTAACCACAATGCGTTCTCTTCAAACTTTGATGCTACTCAAACCCGTGTGAACGGCCGTTTAGTGAAAGTGATGTCTTGGTATGATAACGAGTGGGGATTCAGTAACCGTATGTTAGATAACGCGGTTGCCCTGATGAACGCCAAATAAGTCAGCGTAAAGCAATCTAGTCTCTAGATACCGCGTTACTCAATTAAGCCTCGCATTTGCGGGGCTTTTTATTGCATTCGGTAAAACGGCAGTTATAAAAAATCCCCACTCTAGAGCGGGGATTTTTAAACAGCTAAGGAACGGACTTAGCGATACTTAGGCATTCCCCTTCACTTTCATATTCAGTGTTTTTGCGAAATCCAGCATACGCGTCAGCGGAATAAGCGCTTTTACTCTTAAGTCCTCATCCACAAAGATCTCATGGATAGTTTTATCATTATCGCTAAGTGATGCTTCAATTGCCTGCAAACCGTTCATCGCCATCCAAGGACAGTGGGCGCAGCTCTTACAGGTTGCACCGTTACCGCCCGTTGGCGCTTCGATTAAGGTTTTACCCGGCGCCGCCTGCTGCATTTTATAGAAAATACCGCGATCGGTTGCCACGATAAAACGCTCATTCGGCATAGTCTGCGCGGCTTTGATCAGCTGACTGGTAGACCCCACAGCATCGGCCATCGCCACTACACTGGCGGGTGATTCAGGGTGCACTAAAATAGCGGCGTCTGGGTAAACGCTCTTTAAGTCTCGTAATGCATTAGCCTTAAACTCGTCGTGAACGATACAATCGCCCTGCCACATCAACATGTCGGCGCCCGTCTGTTTGGCAATATAACTGCCTAGGTGACGGTCTGGCCCCCAAATGATCTTTTTCCCTTCGCTGTCTAAATGCTCAACGATTTCAAGGGCAATGCTTGAGGTTACCACCCAATCGGCGCGGGCTTTAACCGCAGCCGAAGTGTTAGCGTAAACCACCACAGTATGATCGGGATGTGCATCGCAAAAAGCACTGAACTTATCGATTGGACAGCCTAAGTCTAATGAGCAAGTGGCTTCTAAGGTCGGCATTAAAATGGTTTTTTCTGGGCTTAAAATCTTCGCAGTTTCGCCCATAAACTTGACCCCAGCAACGATTAAGGTTTTTGCGGGATGATCGCGGCCAAAGCGTGCCATTTCTAAGGAATCTGAAACGCAGCCGCCGGTTTCTTCGGCAAGGGCTTGAATTTCAGGATCGGTATAATAGTGGGCAACCAGCACGGCATCTTTTTCAATGAGCAGCTGTTTAATACGGGCCTTATACTCGGCCTTTTGCGCATCGGACAGAGGCACAGGCTTAGGCGGAAACGGGTAATCAATGGTTTCTATGGTTGGAGCAAATGGGCTTTGGGCTAACTGACTCATAACACATCCATCAGGATAACAACGTTCGGGAATTATACGTAATCGGGATCAAAAGATTAACCCATATTTGTGCAAAGCAAAGTAAAAGGACGCCCTAAAGCGTCCTTTTACTGTCAAATCCACGTGCTAAAGGCTTAGCGCATCGCTAATAGCATCTCTTGTGGCTGCTCAAGATACTGTTTCCACAGATTACAGAAGCGAGCAATGGTACCGCCATCGATCACTCTGTGGTCGCCAGACCAGCTCACTTGCATAATTTGGCGGGCTTCGACTTCCCCTTTCGCATTAAAGCGCGGCAGGGTTTGCAACTTACCTAAGGCCACAATCGCCACTTCAGGTTTGTTGATAATAGGCGTCGCCACTGTGCCACCTAAGGCGCCAATGTTAGAGATGGATATCGTGCCGTCTTTCAGATCCGCTGGCGCCACGCGGCCACTGCGGGCAGCTTGGGTCAGACGGGTGATTTCTGCCGCCACTTCTAAGATGCTTTTATCCTGCACATCTTTGATGTTGGGCACTAATAAACCCACTTTAGAATCCACCGCCATGCCGATATTGTGACGCGCCTTATAGGTCAGCTCAGTGCAATCGGCATTCACTTGGCTATTCATCACCGGGAATTGAGTTAATGCCAGCGACATGGCCTTCATAAAGAAAGGCATCATGGTCAGCTTCACTTCATCGGACGAATGCTTAACCTTCATGCTTTCACGCAGAGCCACTAAGTCTGTTAAATCAAACTCTTCGCAATAGGTAAAGTGTGGAATGCTCGATACCGATTCCATCATCATGCGTGCCATCACGGCTTTTACGCCGCGAATAGGCTCTACAATATCCGCCTTCTGAGGTGCCGCTAAACGCGATTCCACTTGGGTATGGGAAGTTGCTTGGCATTGAACCGTGGCAGAAATTGGGTTATCGGCGCCCCGTGTTTGGTAACGAGTGATATCTTCTTTATAGACTCGGCCATGCTTGCCACTGCCAGGTACTTGGCTTAAATCGATATCTAATGCCCGCGCCATACGGCGAACCGCAGGGCTCGCTAAGGCTTTACCTTGACGGGCGGGTTCGGCACTCACAACCTGCGGGGCTGGTGCCGCATGCGCCCCAGCCACAGTATTTGCAGTTGTGCCAACAGATGCCGCCTGCTCAACTTCAATGGCATATAAAGGCGCATGCACTTTGGCGAGCTGCCCCTTACGATAATGCAGCTTGGCAATTTTCCCCGCTTTAATGGCTGGAATTTGCACTAGGGCTTTATCTGTCATCACATCGGCAATGGGTTGATCCTCAACCACGGTATCGCCTTCCTGCACTAACCATTCAACCAGCTCACATTCCACAATGCCTTCACCAATATCGGGCAGTAGGAATTCTTCGATACTAGATGAACTCGCCGGGGTCTGAACCGTCGCAGCAGGCGTTGGTGCCGCCTCAAGTGGTGCTGGAGTGGCTTCAGCGCCTTCGATTTTCACGGCATAGAGCGGCGCATGCACCTTAGCAATTTCACCCTTTGCATAATACAACTTAGTCACCACGCCGGCGAAGGGCGCTGGAATTTGCACTAGTGCTTTGTCCGTCATCACGTCGGCTATGGGTTGGTCTTCAACGACTGTGTCGCCTTCTTTAACCAACCACTCCACGAGTTCACATTCAATAACGCCTTCACCAATGTCCGGCAAAATAAAATCTTTAATCATACCGGACTCCTAGAAGGTCACTGATGCTTTGATGGCTTCAAAGGTCTTAAGCGCATCGGGCATATATTCTTTTTCATGGACGAGTGGATACGGTGTATCTAAACCACACACTCGGCTAATGGGCGATTCAAGATATAAGAAACACTCCTGTTGAATCGTTGCCGCAATTTCCCCCGCAAAGCCACCCGTTAGCGGCGCTTCGTGGTTGATAAGCAATCGCCCGGTCTTTTTAACGGAATCGGCGATAGTGTCTACATCCCAAGGCGCTAAGGTGCGAAGATCGATAACCTCACAGGAAATCCCCTCTTTAGCCGCCATATCCGCCGCTTTTTCAAGGATTTCCATCTGCGCGCCCCACGCCACTAGGGTAATGTCTTTACCTTCACGAACGACTTCGGCCTTGCCCAGTTCGATTTCATAGTCCCCCGCAGGCACTTCACCCACGGATGCACGGTACAAACGCTTAGGTTCAAAAAATACCACAGGGTTTTTATCGCGGATCGAGGCTAATAACAAACCTTTGGCCTGCTCGGGATTACGTGGCACCACCACTTTTAATCCCGGTGTCTGGGTAAAATAGGCTTCGGGCGATTGTGAATGATAATGGCCGCCCGCGATACCACCGCCATAGGGCGTACGGAACACTAAACTGCCCACATTGAACTCATTACCACTGCGGTAACGGAACTTGGCAGCTTCGTTGACGATTTGATCAAACGCCGGGAAGATATAATCGGCGAATTGAATTTCAGCAACGGCGGTCATGCCATTGGAGGCTAAACCGTTAGCAAAACCCGCAATACCTTGCTCTGTCAGCGGGGTGTTAAAACAGCGGGAGCGGCCAAATTTTTCTTGAAGCCCTGAAGTGGCGCGAAATACTCCGCCAAAATGGCCCACGTCTTCGCCAAACACTACCATGCGCTCATCGGCTTGCATGGCGATAGATAAGGCCTCGTTAACGGCCTGTAACATATTCATTTCAGCCACGGCTTATAGCCTCCCTGCGCTTTTGGGATAGGATTGCGGATATTTTTTGATGTGTTCTTTAAGTTCGCTGAGCTGTTTTTTCAGTGCAGGCGTTGGTTTGTCGTACACATCTTCAATAATTTCATCCAACATAGGCACAGGTATTTTTTCTGCCACTTTTACCGCAGCTAATACTTCCTCGCGGTATTGCTCATGCAATTTCACATCATCCGCTTCGGCTAGCCAACCTTTATTGATAAGCCATAGCTTGAAGCGTTTCACCGGATCGTGTTGTTGCCACTTCGCTTCTTCATCTTTCGAACGATAGCCAGAGGGGTCGTCTGATGATGAATGAGCACCAAGGCGGTAAGTCATAGCTTCAATTAGTACTGGCGCATTATGCTCAATCGCATAGGCACGAGCCTGCTGGGTCGCGGCCAAAACGGCAAGCATATCGTTGCCATCGACACGAATGGTATGCATGCCATAACCCACACCGCGACTGGCGATACCATTGCCAGCAAACTGCTCTTCGGTTGGGGTTGAAATGGCATAACCGTTGTTACGGCAGAAGAAAATCACAGGGCATTTTAATACCGCCGCCATGTTTAAACCCGCATGGAAGTCCCCTTCCGATGCAGCGCCTTCGCCAAAATAACATACAGCGACATTACGCTTGCCCTGCATCTTCAAGCTGTAACCGACACCTGTCGCCTGTGGGATTTGCGTGGCTAAGGGTGAAGAAATGGTTTGATAGTGCAATGCAGCAGAGCCGTAATGGATAGGCATTTGACGACCTTTTCCAAGGTCTTTCTCATTGCTGAACATTTGGTTCATAAACTGTTCAGTGGTAAAGCCGCGGTAACGCAGCGCCGCATGTTCGCGATATTGCGCGAGGATAACATCCTCTTGATCGAGTGCTGCAACACTACCAACAATCGCCGCCTCTTCACCCGTACAAGTCATGTAGAAGCTGATCCGCCCTTGACGTTGGGCACCTAACATACGTTCATCGAGCACCCGAGTGAACACACAGGTATCGTAAATTTTGGTGGCTAAGGCTTCATCTATTACAGGCAAAACCGCGGTTTCATAGGTAGTGCCATCGGCCTGTAGAATTCTCAGGATAGGAATGTGAAGCGATGCCTTATCCAAGAAGCCGACACGGTGCACTGTATCAGTGTTGAGTGTTGCTTTGCTCATATTGTGCTCTTGTTATCTCGTTACGCCGCAAAAGAGTTGCGGCGCCTAATTTATACGAATATGCCGGACGAACATTACGTTAACGTAAACTACCTATCAACCGTTGGCACAGTCCGAACCGCAAGTTATCCCCGGATTGCATGTATATATTGCTTTACAATCTTAGCGAACATTCGGATTGACTGCAGGGATCAGGCAAATCACGGTTCTATTGCCAATCGGCACCTTAGCATTGGGAAATACTATGGCTTCAAATTCTTGTTCGACTTTGATTTCTTGTCCACCTTCCCGCGCAAGCACAAAGCCCCGAGGGAATGATCTGAAATTTTCGACATCGGTGGCGAAGGTAAATTCAAAATCATCAACATGTTTGTTAATCACCCGACAAACTTGATATAAGTTAACCTTATCGGCATCAAATACATCCAACTCCAATGGCTTAGCCGTGATCAAGCGCATAAACATCTCTTGGGCGGCAATAAAACGCGTCATATCGTTTTGTCCCATGGGATAGACCTTGCCAAGCTCAATGGTAAAAGCATCGGCGCCATACTGCTCCGAGGAGAAATAGCTAAAAGTCGTGGTGGGTTCATGGTGAAACAGTACAGTATCGACACCACTTGCGGCTAAAAACATAATTTGCTCGCCGCTAAAGGCGCGCCCTGGGCGATAGGGATAAATGGCAAACTTTTCATGCTTTGAGGCGCGCATCGCCGTGTGTAAGTCGTAGTGAATGCGATGGCGGCCCTCTGCCGCTGCGGTATAAAAGCGGTCAACATAGGTTTCAAGCTTTTTTGCCCGCACTCGCTCAGGATTGGCTAAGCCCGGTGGATTGGAATGCTCGCCACTAAAGAGACGATTCATATTCTCGTCGATAATTCGGGTACCATTGTTGATGGCTAAAGGGTTACCGATAAGGAAAAGCGTGCGTTGTTTAGCGATGATTTTTTGCTGGAGAAGCTGTTTGATTAAGGTATTACAGAGTTCAATCGGGGCGGTTTCATTACCATGGACACCGCAGGAGAGGATAATATCTTTACCTTCGCTTTGGGCAGGCTCAAAAACAATTACCCCCGTATCCCATACTTCCACTCGGGTATGTTCCCCAAGTGTAAAGCTGAATTCATCGACGAGGCGTTCGGGATTGGCGAGGGTCAAGGCTAAAAAATCCTTTGAATCTAACAGAGCTTGTAACACAGAATTCTCCTTATAATGGTGTGCTAAAGGTCAGTATTCAGTTCAATAAAACTCAGTATCAAGTGCAATAAAACCGTGCATGACGGTAATCGGCTGTACTTACCTTTAAAAGCGCATCAATACTAACACAAGTTTTTAGGGCGTATCTCGGTCATTCTGGTCATACAACTGAATTTTGAAGTAAAAAACTCAGCTAACCCGATTGATAAAAAAGCTCGGCGGATCGGTGGCAGCGTTCAGTATGGGATAAATTTTCATTCCGATACTTGCTTTTAGGCAGGAGATTCATCACAATTCTTAGCCATCTAGACTTCTATTGGATTTGATTATGGCGTTAGCAACCTTTGGTGCCGGCTGTTTCTGGGGCGTAGAGTATTTTTTTAGGCAAGTGAACGGCGTATTGAATGCCACCTGCGGCTATATGGGCGGCAATAACGCCGCTATCACCTATGAAGAAGTGAAAAAAGGCAACACGGGCCATGCCGAAGTGGTACAAGTGGAATTTGATCCCGCCCTTGTCAGTTATGAAGACTTACTCGAGGTATTTTGGAAAAACCACAACCCCACGAGCTTGAACATGCAGGGCGGCGATATTGGCACTCAATATCGCAGCACCATTTTCTTCCATGATCGCGAGCAAAAAGCCGCGGCTGAAGCATCGAAACTCGCCTTTGCCCGCTCTGGCCGTTGGGGACAGCGCCATATAGTGACTGAGATAGTGCCACTACAGCAATTCCATGTGGCGGAGGAATATCACCAAAATTATATTGATAAGAACAACTTACCAAGTTGTCATATCGAGTATTAATACGCGTTGGCCTTAAATCGGGCCAAATAAAAAACGCACTCACGGGTTAACATGAGTGCGTTTTTTTTTATCTCTCAAAGCTCACTTAAGCGTTTAGTGCCTTATCGATTAATGCCTGCGCATCCTTAATGATCTCAGCTAAATGCTGCTCGCTAATAAAGCTTTCACCGTAGATCTTAAATAAGGCTTCGGTGCCCGATGGGCGCGCGGCGAACCAACCGTTGGCCGTGGTCACTTTAATGCCACCAATCGATGCATTATTGCCCGGCGCATGGGTCAATACCGCTTCAATCTTCTCACCCGCAAGTTCAGTTGCATTTAAGGTATCGGCATTGAGTTTGGCAAATTTGGCTTTGTTCTCAAGGCTAATCGGACTGTCTATGCGCTTATAGAAACTTTGGCCAAATTGGGCAACTAATTCCTGATGGCGTTGCCCTGGGGTTTTACCCGTGACCGCGAGCATTTCTGCGGCCAAGAGTACTAAAATAAAACCGTCCTTATCGGTGCACCAAGTACTGCCATCACGGCGTAGGAATGCCGCTCCCGCACTCTCTTCACCGCCAAAGGCGATGGTGGCTTCGGCTAAACCATCGACAAACCACTTAAAGCCCACAGGCACTTCGAGCAGTTTTTTACCGTGGAAGGCACAAATTTTATCGATAAGCGCGCTCGATACTAAGGTTTTACCTATGGCTAAGCTATCGCTCCACTCGGGCCTATGGGTCAGCAGGTAATCGATGGCGACGGCAAGATAATGATTCGGATCCATTAAGCCCGTACCTGGGCAGACGATGCCGTGTCTGTCGTAGTCTGGGTCATTACCGACACATAAATCGAAGCTATCTTTGTGGGCGAGCAAACCGGCCATCGCATAGGGAGACGAGCAATCCATACGGATCTTGCCGTCCTTATCCAGTGGCATAAAGCTAAAACTTGGGTCGACTCTATCATTCACTAAGGTGATATCAATACCATAGTGCTTAGCAATCGGCGCCCAATAATGGATGCCCGAGCCGCCTAATGGATCGACTCCCAACTTAAGCTTAGCTTTAGCGATGGCTTGCATATCAATCACATTCTCTAAATCGGCCACATAGGGGCTGATTAAATCGATAGCATGCACATAGCCCGAAGTCAGTGCATCGGCATAGGCGAGTTTATTCACGCCCTTAAGCTGGCCGCGTAGATAATCATTTGCCCGCGACTCAATCCACGCGGTGATATTGCCTTCGGCTGGACCGCCATGGGGAGGATTATATTTAATCCCACCGTCCTGGGGAGGATTATGGGACGGAGTAATGATCAGGCCATCACTCTGAGCGGTGCCATTGATATTGGCCTCACGATTAGCGCAAATGACCGCGTGGGAAACGACGGGGGTCGGCGTAAAACCATCGTTTTGTTGGATGCGCACTGTCACTTTATTTGCGGCCAAGACTTCAATTGCAGAGACATAGGCGGCATAGGATAAGGCATGGGTATCGATACCAAGGAATAGCGGCCCATCGATATTCACCGATTGGCGATAGTCCACCACAGCTTGGGTAATGGCCAAGATATGATCTTGGTTAAAGCTTCCCAGAAAAGCACTGCCACGGTGGCCCGAAGTGCCAAAGGTCACCCGTTGGCTGGCATCATCCACATTGGGTTTGATGCTGTAATAATGGCTCATCAGTTTTGGAATATTCACCAGATCCGTCTGATTTGCGGTTTGTCCTGCCCGTTGATGTATTGCCACCTGATCCTCTCCTACTGGAAAATCGGTTAAATAGTGTGAAACGCCCTATAGTTACGGCGTTGATAAATCTTATACGCGTTCGGCGATAGTGCTGGCGACTTGTGCATCGCAGCCAAACTGCACTAACACTTCCGATAAAATAGCGCGTTTTTTCGCGGTATTATTGTTTGTGGTCACCCAAAAGCCGCTGCTGCCGATTTCCTTCGGATTCGCCGAAGGGCTCGCCTGCAGTAATTCTTCACGTGAACGGGCAAAATAGAGGCGATCGCGGCCTTGGATCTGCAGGATCTGTGAAAATGACACTTGGCTTTGCTGATATAAACTCTCGAGTAAAAATAAGAAACGCCCAACGGCACCTTTTTGCAATGACAATCTGTGTTCATCCACTAAGGTGGTAAAATCCATCACAGAGGGTGTTATCTCTTTTACTTCAACGTGCGGAGCTAGGGGCTCAACTTCCAAACTAGGCTGACTGATAGCCTTTGGCTCGGCTTGCTCAACCGCATTGACGGACAGGCCGAGTAATCGACGAAGAATGTCAGAGGCGCTCTCACCAATGCGTTCTGTTTTGCTGGCAATATGACGATAGAGCTCTTCATCCACTTCGATATATTTCATAACCTTATTATCCTTTGTTATTCGATAGGCATAACCGAAAAAAATGTACCGCGGGCGATCCTAGCAAAAAAGATCGTTGCGATCGCCCTCCAGTGTATCTATCTCTATCAATCTGATAAAGCATCATTAATCTAAAAATGCGTGAAATCGCACATCAAATTATCACAACGCAGGCAATCGCTGAAAAAGCAGCCAAGTTCAGGGTTATCCTAGGGCAAAAACCGTGGGACTCTTGTCAAACTAAACGCATTAGGGGCACAATTCGCAAAACTTTTTGCACCACAGCACAGGTAACTCCATGAATTTTGTAACCTCAGGTCAAGGAGAAGCGGTCCTCCTTATCCATGGGCTATTCGGCAATTTAGATAACCTTAAGAGCTTAGGCCAAGTACTCGAAACCAATCATCAGGTGATCCGAGTTGATGTCCCCAATCATGGTTTGAGTGAACATTGGGCACACATGGATTACCCAAGCTTAGCTAAGGCCATGATTAATTTGTTGGATGAATGCCAAATCGAGCGCGCCCATATTGTCGGCCATTCCATGGGGGGCAAAATTGCCATGGCCACCGCCCTAGCCTATCCCGAACGCATTATCAGCATGGTGGCGGCCGATATTGCGCCTGTGGCCTATGAGCCAAGGCACGACATAGTGTTTGCGGCCCTGGAAAGTCTGCCATTAGAAGGCCATACCGATCGCCGTTTTGCCTTGGCCCATTTAACCCATAATGGCATTGATGAAGCGACAGCCCAATTTCTACTCAAAAATTTGCAACGGACTGAGACTGGCTTTCGCTGGAAAATGAACTTAAGCGGGTTAAAAGCGTGTTACCCCCATATTATTGGTTGGCATAATCAGGGGGGAGAACATCGCCAAGTTTACCAGGGGCCCAGTCTCTTTATCCGCGGAGGAGACTCTAACTATGTCACTGGTGAATATAGAAATGCCATCATGACGCAATTCCCATCGGCACAGGCGAAAACCCTCGAAGGTTGCGGCCATTGGTTACATGCACAAAAACCCGCCATATTTAACCGAATTGTGTCTGAATTTATTGACAAACAGGCAATGTAAATGACACAGAACCACGACCTAAATCATATAGCAGCCGCCATCTTGATGTGATATATTCGCGCCTCTTTTAGCCTTAGAAGACTCTAGAGGACTAAGAAAGTATGTTATCTCAGTACATGGAACAAATTGAAACCATTGGCCTGAACCTGTTTTTTGCAGCGATATTTTTCTTTATCGGCATGGCCATCCATGATGTGCTCAAACAGGGTAATGTGCCTAAATTTGGTCGATTTATTGTTTGGTTAGTGTTATTTCTCGGCTGCGCCGGGTTTATTGCAAAAGGTATTATCCAGATGTCCTGGGAAGGCTCAGGGATCGGTTAAACAACAAGAACATGGCAAAAGAAGCAACAGACAGAACCACCATTGACCTTTTTGCCAATGAAAAGCGCCGGGGCCGCCCACGTAGCAATCCTTTGTCCCGTAGTCAGCAGCTCAAGGTCAATAAGCGCAACCAGATCCAGCGGGATAAAGCCAACGGATTAAAGCGAATAGAGTTAAAGGTGTCACAAGATTTGTACGACGCCTTGAATGAGCAGGCATTGGCCAGTAACATCAGCCGTAGCCAGTTAATCGAATTCATTCTTCAGCAACAAATTGAATGCTGAACAATCGATAAAGCAAGATTAACATATAAGTGAACTAGATATTAAAGGATAGACAATGGCAACTGTAGGTCTTTTTTTCGGTAGCGACACAGGCAACACCGAAGCTGTCGCCAAGATGATCCAGAAAAAACTGGGTAAAAAAATGGTTGAGGTGAAAGATATCGCCAAGAGTACCAAAGAACAGATCGCAGAATATGACCTGCTGCTGTTCGGGATCCCAACCTGGTATTATGGCGAAGCCCAATGCGATTGGGACGATTTTTTCCCAGAGCTTGAGCAAATTGATTTCACCGACAAACTTGTCGCCATTTTTGGTTGTGGTGACCAAGAAGACTACGCCGAGTATTTCCTGGATGCCATGGGCATGGTAGGCGATATTGTTCAGGCTCGCGGCGGCATTATCATCGGCCATTGGCCAACAGCGGGATACAACTTCGAAGCTTCCAAGGGCCAAGTCGATGACGACCATTTTATCGGTTTAGGTATCGATGAAGATCGTCAACCAGAGCTAACCGAAGAACGTGTCGATGCTTGGGTTAAGCAAATTTACGAAGAAATGTGCTTAGCTGAACTAGAAGATTAATTCGGCTAGCCATTCGATGAAAGCGGCCTTGACGCCGCTTTTTTTATGCATAGCCATAGAGAATTGACTCGTTCCACCACTGAATAACGACATACTCATGATCAACACACCCCGCTCCAATCATTGGGATATTTTTTGCACCGTCGTCGATAACTACGGCGATATTGGCGTCACTTGGCGTTTAGCCAAACAAATGGCCAGTGAGCATCAGATCCCAGTCAATTTGTGGGTAGACGATCTGATGAGCTTCTCGCATATATTACCAGCACTCGATCCGCTAAAAGCCGCTCAAACCTTTAATGGTGTGAATATTATTCATTGGACTAAGCCTCTTCCCATCGCGTTTGTCGCTGGTTCTGTGCTCATCGAGGCCTTTGCCTGTGAATTACCCGAACAGGTAAAAAGCCAGCTAGTGCATTTACATCAAGTAGACCCAAAATCCGTACCTATCTGGCTGAATTTAGAGTATTTAAGCGCCGAAGATTGGGTAGAAGGCTGCCATGGTTTGCCTTCATTACAGGCCAGTGGCTTGAAGAAATATTTCTACTTTCCAGGCTTTGGCACCAAAACGGGTGGACTCATCTGCGAGCAACATTTGTTTGCAGAGCGCGATGCATGGCAAGCCAATCCTACCCATAAATTGCAGCTTTTTACTAAGCTAGGTCTTAAGGGGATTCAGGCGCAGGACAAAGTCATTAGCATCTTTAGCTATGAGACCGAGGCGCTAGCCGCCTTATGCGCGTTATGGCAGCAATCGAGCGAAAAAATCCATGCGTTGATCCCCAAGGGGCGCAGCTTAAATAGCCTGACGCATCTACTCCCCTGTGATATTGCCGCCCTAGTACCGGGCCAACAGATAGTCCATGGCAATTTGATTCTGCACATTTTGCCTATGACAGATCAACAGGGGTTTGATCGCCTACTCTGGAGCTGTGATTTTAATATCGTGCGCGGTGAAGACTCTTTTTTACGCGCCCAATGGGCCGCAAAACCCTTCATTTGGCACATTTATCCCCAAGAAGATGATTATCACCTCGTAAAATTAGAAGCTTTTCTCAAACTTTACTGCGATAATCTGCCACCTAAAATTGCGTGTTATTGGTCTGAATTGAATCTTGCGTTCAACCAAGCACAGCAATCTGCCGTGAGCCTTCACTGGCAAAACCTTAATCCTGTTAATTTGCCCTTGTTGCACCATGCTAAACAATGGCCAATTAATGCATTAAATGCTGCAGATCTCGCTACTCGACTAGTCCAGTTCGTTAAAAACGGCTAAGATACTGCGCGAAAACAGAAAAATCTAAATATAGGAAATAGTGTAATGAAAACTGCTCATGAAATCCGTCCTGGTAACGTGATCATGTTAGATGGCAGCCCATGGGTTGTACAGAAAACTGAAACAACCCGTTCTGGCCGTAACGCTGCTATCGTTAAGTTAAAGTTGAAAAACTTACTGCTTAACTCTGGTACAGAAACGACTTTCAAAGGTGAAGATAAGTTAGAAGACATCATCCTAGATCGTCTTGACTGTACTTATTCTTACTTTGCTGATCCTATGTTTGTATTCATGGATGCAGAGTACAACCAATACGACGTAGAAGCTGAAAACTTAGGTGATGCAGCGGCTTATATCGTTGACGGTATGGAAGAAACTTGCCAAGTGACTTTCTACGATGGCAAAGCTATCTCCGTTGAAATGCCAACCACTATCGTACGTGAAGTGACTTACACTGAGCCTTCAGCCCGTGGTGATACTTCAGGTAAAGTGATGAAGCCAGCCACTATCACTGGCGGCGGCACAATCAGCGTTGCTGACTTCGTAAAAGTTGGCGACAAGATTGAAATCGACACTCGTACTGGTGAATTCAAGAAGCGCGTATAATCGCCCTTCCTGTTTCCAGACGAAGAAAAGCCAGTGCTTGCACTGGCTTTTTTGTTGCTGTTTTTTAACTAAGCATTTTGTGACGTATCGCGTTAATCAAGTAAACACTAGCATTGCGGCCCTAAGAAACGTCGCTCCCATGCGCCTATCTCACTCAAATAACTTTGAAACTCAATTTCCTTCACCGATACAAAGCCAGTGACAAAATCATCCCCGAGTAAGCGTCGTGCCGAGCCACTTTGGCGCATTTGCGTTAACGCAGCTAAAAATGTCTGCGCTAGGTCATGGCTGCTCTCATAGGCGCTACCGGTTTCTGGCGCGCTGGGTGCGAGTCTTTCTTCCATTCCCGCAAGACCCGCAGCCAAAGATGCGGCAATCATCAGATATGGATTAGCGTCGGCGCCCGCAATGCGATTCTCTATCCGTCTCGCCACCGGCGCACTTAAGGGCACTCGTAAACCTGTGGTGCGATTATCGACGCCCCAGCTTAAATTAATCGGCGCTTGGCTGCCGGAAATATAACGCCTAAAGGAATTAATATTCGGTGCGAATAACAACATTAAATCAGGCAGATACTTCTGTAATCCGCCGATGTAGTGCTGAAAACGTTCGCTGTCACTACCATCAGCATGGCTGAAAATATTGTTACCTTTATCATCGACGACACTTTGATGTAAATGCATAGAACTGCCGGGTTGACCCGCTATGGGTTTCGCCATAAAAATCGCATTCAAGCCATGCTTAATCGCGATTTCTTTCGCCGCATATTTAAACATAAAGGCTTGATCTGCAAGAGCCAACGGATCGCCATGCACTAAATTAATTTCATACTGCGAGAGCCCCATCTCATGGATCCAAGTATCTCCCTTGATCCCAATCGCATCAATGGCGGCATTAAACTCATCCCAAAATGGCGCGAGTTCATTGAGCATATTCATGCTAAACGCAGATTGGCCGTTTTCAGCTCGGCCACTTTTTGAAACTGGCGCCTGATATGGCACACTGGGATCGGTATTGGCCTCAGTCAGATAAAACTCAATCTCGGGGGCAACTACGGGCGTGAGTCCGAGGGTTTGGTAACGGGCCAGCACATTTTTTAAAATGGAGCGCGGCGCAAATGGACATAAAGTGCCATCGAGCAACACGCAGTCATGGATAGCAAATGCCCGCGGCACTGTGCTCCAGGGGACCATTTTTAGGGTGCTGTAGTCGGGGACTAATAGGAGATCAGGATCGGCATCGGGAAAGATGGGATCGTAGGAATACTCCCCGGTAATGGCCTGCATCGAAATCGCTTGGGCAATGCGAAGCTCAGCCCCCTTAGCAAAGCTTCGGGCGGGCATCAGTTTCCCCCTCGGATAGCCAGAGATATCAGGGAATAAACATTCGACATCACGTATGGTACCGTGCTGGAAAAACGCAGTAAGAAGGGTTGAGTCCATTTGATCCATTAGCCACTAATGTTGAAAATAACACCATGAAGGAGCGAAAGTATAATCAGGCTTGCAGTTAAAAAGCTATATAGTGAAGATAAAAAACGTAAAATATAAATGACAAAATCGTAAAATATAATTTGACAATAACAGCATCCAGTCTGCAATGCCTATAATCGCCTTTATCCTAGTTCAAGCCTAGCTACTCACCTTTTACCCATTTTAAGCGTTGAACCAAATTACGGCAGACATAAAAAAACCAGCCGCAGCTGGTTTCTGATTCTAAACCTGAAAGTATTTACGCAATCACAATAAAGCCGATAAACGCCAGTACAGCGGCGATCAGCGCATAGGGCAACTGAGTCACCGCATGGCTCACTAAATTACAACCTGAGCCCTGTGCCGCCAATACGGTTGAGTCAGAGTAGAAGCATGCTTGGCTACCAAAGGATGATGCCGATAATAATGCCCCTATCACTAACGGGATATCCGCCCCAACCGATTGCGCTAATGGCATCACGATTGGAATAGTCACCGCAAAAATCCCCCAGCTCGACCCCGTCGCAAATGCGAGGATCGCCATGGATAAAAACACGACTGCAGGTAGCAACTTAGGCGTCATAAAGGGGCTTAAGGATTCAATCACGTACTGCGGCAGCAATAACTGATCGCACACGTCTTTAAAGACGAACGCCGCAATCACAGTTCCAATGGCGGGTAGCATGCTCTTAAAGCCATCGATCATTTGATCCATCATCTCGGATAATGGCATCAAACGCTGCACCGCATAGTAAGGCAATGTGATCACTAGAGTCGCTAATAGTCCCTTCCACACATCAATATCGAAATACACGGTAAAGGCAACAAGCAGCAGGATTGGCACGAGGAAGTTATGCAATTTGCCCTGATTGTCGGCATGCTTAAATTCTTCTTCAATCGCTTTCACCGCATATTCATCGGAGGTCTGCACTTGGTCAAAATCCACCTGTGCCTGTGCGGGTTCGCCTTGAGCGGCACGCAGCTGCGCCGTTTTCATTGGGCCAATGGCAGGTACTATGCCTAACACCACCAGTAACACCATCATCACCGCAAGCCAAGCGTATAGCATGTAAGGGATGGCCTGCATATAGACGCTAATGCCCTGGCCTTCCGCAGCCACACCGTTATCGACCAACAAGCCACCAAAGAATACCGCCCAGGTCGATAGAGGCACTAACACACACACAGGGGCCGCCGTCGAATCGACAACATAGGCGAGCATTTCACGGGACACCTTAAACTTATCCGTGACACGCTTCATGGTTTCACCCACGGTCAGCGCATTGAGATAATCATCGATAAAAATCACAATGCCGAGGATAAAGGTCATAAACAGGGAGGATCTGGGCCCGTTAGCAAATTTTAATGCATTACGGCCAAACGCCAGCGCGCCACCAGTACGCACTAACAGCGCGATTAAGGCACCAAAACAGCCACAGACTAAAATCAACCAACCAATGGTTTCATCGGCCATGACTTTTAAGGAGACACTGGCGAAATTATTTAACACTTGAACAGGATCGAGTAACAGAAAACCGATTACCGCACCGATAATAAGGGACAGAATGGGACGGCGTAACCAAATAGCTAGCACCAACACCACCAAAGGTGGAATAAGACTTAACGCTGTCGGTTCAGACATGCACTTAGGTCCTCTAAATAAGTCGCCTAAAAGGCAAAAGTTTTTAGAACAGCGTCTGAAATCACCTCGATACAGAACGCCAACACAGCTGTTTCATGATGACCCTGCTGATAAAACCCGCTAAAAGCTTGCTATCTGAGGTGCCTTGCCAAAAACATCGCGCAGAAAATAAAGCGCATCGAATATTGAGTCAACTATAAATTTATTCTAAGTAAAAATAATTTTACCCTTCCATCCAAATTAAAGAATAACATTATGATATAAAAGAATTTTAATTAGAATAAACCAAAAAGTTACTTGGGAGGAGATGCTTAATAAGCATTCAGTTAATTTGCCTAATTATCAATATTGGCTTAAACATAGCATTATCCCTATTTATTAAAAAAGTGTTAAATAAAATCAGTAAGTAAGACCCATCTGCTCAACAACTTTACTCAAGCACTATTTCAGTGCTTCAATCCACCCTGTGACAGCAATTGCAACAGTCATTTAAACCAAGTATCGAATAATATTTAGAATTTAAAACTTGTATGCATTTCATTAATTGACGGTTAAAGCATATTTAACTAACCCATTTTATGAAAAAAAAGTGACTATCTGTGCTTTAGGCCTCTTCCTTAACCGATAAAATTTCGTTATGGTGCGCTAACTTAAGCCTAAATTAACTGCATGTTTCGAGGTGTAAATGCGCCCTATCATCAAATCCAATAAGCTGGATACTGTTTGCTATGACATCCGCGGCCCAGTACATAAGGAAGCCAGACGTTTAGAGGACGAGGGGCACCGGATCCTCAAACTGAATATTGGTAATCCGGCGCCCTTCGGTTTCGAAGCGCCGGAAGAAATTGTCCGTGATGTGATCCTCAATTTGCCCAGTGCTCAAGGGTACTGTGAGTCGAAAGGATTATTCTCTGCCCGTAAGGCCATAGTGCAGCATTATCAAGCCCAAGGGATTTTTGGGGTGGATATTGAAGATATCTATATTGGTAATGGTGTGTCCGAGCTTATCGTGATGGCCATGCAAGGTTTACTCAATACCGATGATGAGATCTTAATCCCCTCACCCGATTATCCCCTGTGGACGGCGGCGGCCAACCTTGCGGGCGGCAAAGCCGTGCACTATCGCTGTGATGAAGATGCGGATTGGTTTCCCGATCTTGACGACATTAAAAGCAAAATTTCATCACGTACTCGCGGCATAGTGCTGATCAACCCGAACAATCCAACGGGAGCGGTATACAGCAGAGAATTACTGCTGCAAGTGGTCGAACTTTGCCGCGAGCACAGCCTAATCCTATTTGCCGATGAAATTTACGACAAAATTTTATATGACGAGGCTAAGCATATTCCGGCGGCCAGCCTTTCCGACGATATTTTAACCGTGACCTTTAATGGGTTATCGAAAGCCTACCGCGCGGCAGGCTTTCGTGTCGGTTGGATGATGTTATCTGGCAATCTTAAGGCTGCTAAAAGTTACATCGAAGGCTTAGAAATGCTGTCCTCTATGCGTCTTTGTGCCAATGTGCCAAACCAGCATGCGATCCAAACGGCCCTAGGAGGTTATCAGAGCATTAATGAACTGATCCTGCCAAGTGGACGGCTGACGGTTCAAAGGGATGCCTGTTATGAGTTGCTCAACCAAATTCCAGGCGTGAGCGTGAAAAAACCTAAGGGTGCACTCTATGCTTTCCCTAAATTGGATATGAAGAAATTTAATTTGCGGGATGATGAGCGTTTAGTGCTCGATCTCTTGAGGGAAAAGAAAATCTTGCTCGTTCAAGGTACCGCCTTTAACTGGCCTGAGCCCGATCATTTGCGGGTCGTATTCTTACCCTATAAGGAAGATCTCACTAAAGCACTGACCGAGTTTGGGGTTTTCCTTGAAACCTATCGACAATAGTCAGGGATAAGCTAACTGTTGGTCTGTAAAGCGATCCTCGAGATCGCTTTATTTTTACATTTTCATAAAATCCCTAGGATTTTCGCTCACTTGTCACTCGCGGCTGTGATAGTCTAAGTCAATATTAACGTTAAATCTGCCCTAATAGATTTAAGCTATTTCCGTTGCAGATCATTGCGTTACCCAGTTAGTTCGATAGAAGGATCACTATGAGCCACCTATTTGCCCATTTAGCTCGGATGAAACTCATTCAACGCTGGCCCTTGATGTACAATGTGCGTCCTGAGAATGTACAAGAACATTCATTGCAGGTTGCCATGGTGGCCCATGCGCTCGTCATCATCAGCAATAAAAAGTTCGGCACTAGGCTCGATCCCCATCAGGCCACGAGTCTGGCCATTTTCCATGATGCCAGTGAAATACTCACGGGGGATTTACCGACACCGGTGAAATACTTCAATAGAGAAATCGAAGCCGAGTATAAAAAAATCGAGGCCATTGCCGAGCAGCGCATGCTGGATATGGTGCCCGATGAGTTTAAAGAGGATTATCGTAGCCTGTTTATCAGTGATTACGCCGATCCCGTTTACAAGACCATAGTGAAATCCGCCGATACCTTATGTGCTTACCTTAAATGCCTAGAGGAAAATCGCGCCGGTAATACTGAGTTTAATACCGCCCGTAAACGCCTAGAGGCCATGCTCGCTGCCAATGCCGATCCCGCGGTGAAATACTTTATGGATTGTTTTGTCCCGAGTTTTACCCTGAATTTGGACGAAATAAACAAGATGCTTTGATGTTCTACAGCCGTTAGGAATACCTATGACTTCAAATGTTTGGCAAGAGCGTCGCCATGGTGAAGATAAACAACGACGCAACGATCACCGCAGTCCTTACCAAAGAGACAGGGCGCGTATCCTCCACTCCGCCGCCTTTCGTCGCCTGCAGGCGAAAACTCAAGTGCTCGGCGTTGGCATGAATGACTTCTATCGCACGCGGTTAACCCATTCACTCGAAGTTTCGCAAATTGGCACGGGGATCGCCGCCCAGTTAATCCGTAAATATCCAGAGCATAAGCGCTTATTAGATTCCATGAGCCTGCTGGAATCCTTATGCCTTGCCCACGATATTGGCCACCCACCCTTCGGCCACGGTGGTGAAGTAGCGTTGAATTACATGATGCGCGACCATGGCGGCTTCGAGGGCAATGGCCAAACCTTTCGCATTTTATCTAAGCTTGAGCCCTACACCTTAGATTTTGGAATGAATCTTTGCCGTCGCACTATGCTGGGGATTTTGAAGTACCCCGCGCCGCACTCACAGCTATTTATCCCATGTGAGCATACGGAGATCACCAGCCACAGACAGCTTAAACCCTCACAATGGCCACCCGTTAAGGGCATATTTGACGACGATAATGACATTTTTGCCTGGGTGCTTGAACCCTTATCGGAGTCGGATAGAGCGCGTTTTACTTCGGCCCAGCAAAGCTCTCACCCGGCTCTGCACCACTATCCTCACCTGAGAACCCAGTTTAAATCCTTCGACTGCTCAATTATGGAATTGGCGGACGATATCGCCTATGCGGTGCATGATCTTGAAGATGCCATCGTTATGGGCATAGTCACATCATCCCAATGGCAACAGGATGTCGCCCCCGCACTCACCCACAGTAATGATGCTTGGATTAGGCAGGAGTTAGCCGATATTGGTAATAAACTGTTCTCCCATGAGCATCATCAGCGCAAAGATGCCATAGGCACACTGGTCAATGGTTTTGTTACGGCCATTATCATTACCGAAGATCTGGACTTTGAAGAACCTTTGCTACGCTTTAATGCCAACCTTGAACCCGAATTTGCCATTGCACTCAATGTGCTTAAGCAATTGGTGTATAAATATGTAATTCGTAAGCCAGAAATGCAAATGCTCGAATATAAGGGCCAACAGATTGTGATGGGATTATTTGAAGCTTTTGCTTCCGATCCCGAACGTTTATTGCCGTTGAACACCCAAGAGCGCTGGCGCGAGAGCGAACAGCAGGGCCTGAATAGTCACAGAGTGTTGGCCGACTATATTTCGGGGATGACGGATGAATTTGCAGGGCGACTATATCAGCAGCTATTTAGCCCTAAAGCGGGCTCGAATATTGAATTGAGTAAGGAAATGTAGGCTAGGATATTGCTGCCTTACTTTTTATCAAAGCTAGACTTTCTCTAGAATTAGCTTCTTTACCAAAATGGAAAGATGAAAGGCAAAAAACCACCTTGCGGTGGTTTTTTATTTTATCGCAACATTAAACTCGTTTATAAAGCGCCGATGGCATCCTTACAAAGCTGAGTGATACGATCCCAATCACCCTGCTCCATTGCATCCGTTGGCGCAATCCAGCTACCACCAATACAATCGACATTTTTCAGGGCTAGATAATCTTTATAGCTGCTTGGGGTAATGCCACCCGTTGGGCAGAAGCGAATATCTGCTAGCGGGCCCGAGAAGGCTTTCAGTGCATCCACTCCGCCCGAGGCTTCGGCCGGGAAAAATTTAAAGTGAGTGTAACCGAGCGCCATCCCCGCCATCACCTCAGAAATACTGGCAACGCCAGGGATCAAGGGGACGGGCCCCTGCATACCCGCTTTCAACAGTTCAACCGTAGCACCCGGTGTGATAATAAACTGTGCACCAGCGGCAATCGCTTGATCGAGTTGGGCCTCGTTTAAAATGGTTCCCGCGCCGACTAGGGCTTCTGGCACTTCCTTCGCAATTTTAGTGATGGCTTCAAGGGCGCATGGGGTGCGTAAAGTGACTTCTAACACACTGATCCCACCGGCAACCAGTGCTTTAGCGAGGGGCACCGCATGCTCTATTTTGTTAATCACCATCACAGGAACAATAGGGCTGCGTTTAAAAATATCTTGCGGTTGTAATGACCAGTTATTCTCAAGCATTGCGTTATTCTTCCTTAGTATTAATAAAGTTCATCGATGGCGTTAGTACAGCGCGCACCCGTTTCAGGACTGCTCAAGTTTGCACGCAGTGCGCTAAATAACTCACGCCCCATGCCATAACGTGAACGATGTAAATTGACTTCGCCAACGGCTCTTGCAGCCAGTTCAGCCTCGGACACCAGTAGACTTAGTTCACCGGTGAGCGCATCGACACGGATCAAGTCACCATCTTGGACTTTGGCAATTAAGCCGCCATCGAGGGCTTCTGGCGTCAAGTGAATGGCGGCAGGCACTTTGCCCGACGCGCCAGACATACGACCGTCGGTCATCAGTGCCACTTTAAAGCCCTTGTCCTGCAGCGAGCCCAAGAGTGGCGTGAGCTTATGCAGCTCGGGCATGCCATTGGCTTTTGGGCCTTGTCCTTTCACCACCACCACACAGTCCCTGTCTAAAGCGCCGGCTTTAAATAACGCATCGAGTTTGTTTTGATCGTCAATCACGACCGCTGGCGCTTCCACCACCCTGTGCTGGGCTTGAACGGCAGACACTTTAATTACGGCGCGGCCAAGGTTACCCTTCAGCAGTTTTAAACCACCGTTATTTTGGAAAGGTGATGCGACCGAGGTTAATACTTCGGCATCTAAACTCACGGTTGGCCCATCGACCCAACGCAGTTCCCCATCGAGCAGTTTTGGCTCCTGGGTGTAACGGTGAAGGCCAAAGCCCGCCACAGTATTCACATCTTGGTGCAGTAATCCCGCATCGAGTAATTCCTTGATAAGGAAAGCCATACCGCCAGCCGCATGGAAGTGGTTAATATCCGCATGGCCATTTGGATACACGCGGGCCAGCAATGGCACCGCATCGGATAATTCGGAAAAATCATCCCAGTTCACGATTATGCCAGCAGCCCGGGCCGCAGCGACAATATGCATAGTCAGGTTGGTCGAACCACCCGTAGCCAACAGCGCCACTATGCCATTGACGACGGATTTCTCATTAACAATTTCACCAATGGGGCTGTATTGAGTGCCCATTTCGGTTAAACGACAAACCTGTTTGGCCGCCATTTTGTTTAAGGCTTCACGCAGTGGGTCGTCTGGATTCACAAAGGATGAGCCAGGTAACTGCAGGCCCATCACTTCAAGCATCAGCTGATTCGAGTTGGCGGTACCGTAGAAGGTACAAGTCCCCGCACTGTGGTAAGACTGGGCTTCAGCTTCCAGTAATTGGGCTCTGTCCACTTTACCTTGGGCAAATTGCTGGCGAATGCGGGCTTTTTCCTTATTAGGAATACCGGATTTCATCGGACCAGCGGGCACAAACAACATAGGTAAGTGACCAAAGCTAAGCGCCCCGATAAGCAAGCCAGGTACGATTTTATCGCAAATGCCGAGCAGTAAGGCACCATCAAACATATTGTGGGATAGCCCCACCGCCGTTGCCATGGCAATGACTTCGCGGCTCAGTAGGCTTAACTCCATGCCGGGCTGACCTTGAGTCACACCGTCACACATGGCCGGAACACCGCCCGCTACCTGCGCGACACTGCCGACTTCCTGACAGGCTTTTTTCAGCAGTTCAGGATAGTTTTCATAGGGTTGATGTGCAGATAACATATCGTTAAATGCCGTGACTATGCCGATATTCGCCTTATTCAGCTGACGCAATGCATTTTTATCGTCTGGGTTACAGGCGGCAAAACCATGGGCTAAGTTACCGCAACTTAAGGAGCTGCGGTGTACACCATGGTTACGGGCATCGTTCAATGCGGCAAGATAAGCTGCGCGTGACGCTTTGCTACGGGTAATAATTCTGTCGGTAACGGCTTGAACTACTGAGTGCATGATTACTGAGTGCATTGTGACTCCTTAAGCGCTCCAGAACACATCAACGGGCGTTTTACGCTGCGCTAATACGGCTCTGATAGGCATAGCATTAACATCATCATTTTCTAAGGCTTGACGATATACGGATAATTTCTGTTCCCCGACCAAATGCAGATAAATTTGCCTGCTATTAAGGATCGCACTTTTGGACAAGGTGATCCTGCCATGGGGAGCCGTTGTCGGGTGAGTTGCCACACACAGCGCCTGCGTCGATAACGCTTCGTTTAGCTCCGCACTGCAGGGAAACCATGAACAGGTATGGCCATCATTTCCCATGCCTAGCACCACCACATCGAAGGGACGTGGGAAATTAGACAGAGACTCGGCTGCCATATCGGCGCCCGCTTCTGCGGTAGAAAACATATTCTTTAGTCCGCGAAACTTGGCATTAGCCGCTCGATGTTGCAGCAGATGCTCGCGCACTAAACGCTCGTTAGACGCACTGTCTTCCACATCCACCCAACGCTCATCGGCAAGTGTGATATAAACATCGCTCCAGTCAATCGATTGCATACTGAGTAATTCGAATAACTTAAGCGGTGTCGAACCACCGGAAACCACTAGGCTCGCTTTACCGCGGACATCGACGGCTTCCTGTAACTGACTGGCAATTTTATTCGCCAGCTGTAGCTCAAGCGCCGCTGGGGTATCGAAAGATTTAAATACGGTTTCTTTTATCATCGAAGCCCCCTATTCATCCCACGAACGACCATCTTTGGTGATCAAGGCAACCGATGCCACCGGCCCCCAAGTACCCGCAGGATAAGGTTTTGGTTTTTCGTTACTTTGTTCCCAGGATTGGATAATGCCATCGACCCAAGTCCATGCCTGCTCCACTTCATCGCGGCGCACAAACAGGGCTTGATTACCGAGCATAGCTTCGAGTAATAGACGCTCATAGGCATCGGCAATACGTTCGTTTTTAAAGGTATCCGAGAAGCTCAAATCGAGTTTAGTGGTTTGTAAACGCTGCTTCTGCTCTAGCCCTGGCACCTTGTTCATCATCTGGATCTCAACCCCTTCATGGGGCTGCAGACGAATAGTCAGCTTGTTCGGTGGCAGATTACGGTAGCTTGAGCGATACAGGTTATGGGGTGGATTTTTAAAATACACCACAATTTCAGAACTCTTAAACGGCATGCGTTTGCCGCTACGCAAATAGAAAGGCACTCCAGCCCAGCGCCAATTGTCGATATCGACCCGCAGCGCCACAAAGGTCTCAGTGTGAGACTGTAGATTTGCGCCCTCTTCCTCTAAATAGCCAGGAACTGGACTGCCCTTTAAGAAACCGGCGCTATACTGACCGCGTACGGTATTTTCATACACATTGTCGGCATTGATGGGGCGCAGTGACTTAAGCACTTTTACCTTTTCATCACGGATACTGTCGGCGTCTAAGTTCACCGGTGGATCCATGGCAACCAGTGTCAGCACTTGCAGCAAATGGTTCTGGATCATGTCACGCATTTGACCCGCTTTATCGAAATAACCCCAACGTCCCTCGATCCCGACTTCTTCAGCTACTGTGATCTGGACATGGTCGATCGTGCGGTTATCCCACTTAGAAGCGAACAAAGAGTTGGCAAAACGCAGCGCAATCAAGTTTTGGACGGTTTCTTTACCTAAATAATGGTCGATACGGTAAACCTGACGTTCTTTAAAATAGGCGGAAACTTGATCATTGATAACGTGGGAGGATGCTAAATCGGAGCCGATGGGTTTTTCGAGTACCACGCGAGAATCGCTGTGGATAAGGTTTTGTTCATGTAAACAGCGGCAGATATCCCCAAAAATAGCGGGGGGTGTCGCAAAGTAGCTGACCATCACTCGCTCTTCTGGTTTGAGCAAATCATGGAAGGCACTGTAGCCAACCGAATCGGTAAAGTTAGTGCCTATATAGTAGCAGCGGGACAGGAAGCGTTGGAGTGTTGCTTCGCAAAGGGGTTCTTTGACGAAGGTGTTTAACGCAAGAATGACTAATTCTCTAAATTCATCTTGACTAAACTCATCTTTTGCGACCCCGATCACTTTCGTATCTTTATCGAGAAGTTCAGCCTTATCTAACTGGTATAAAGAAGGTAACAACTTGCGTCGTGCCAAGTCGCCTTTAGTACCAAAGAGTACGAAGTCACAAGCTTTGGCGCCTGATGTTGTTTTGCCCATTGCGTTACGCTCTCCTTTGTATGTCGTGTCCCTTCATACCGATGAAGAAATCCACACTTTTGTTGTAATATAACAACAGAATTTGTTAAATGCATCTATTTTTATCAATATTAACATTTTGGCTAACTAGGCACTTAGGGCATAAATCTGATATGCTTTTTGTGCTTAAATTACTGAAGGTAGTAAAATCTTATTTCAAAATTGTACTAAAAAATTACTACAAAGCAGCGATTTAGTGGTGTAACCATTTTGCTCTGCCCCACTAAATAAAAATAAATAAAATTACATTCTCAATTTAGCGGACGTACGCGTATGAATACCCTAGAAAAGGTTCAAAAAAGCCTCACCCATTTTAGTAAGTCAGAACGCAAGGTTGCAGAGGTGATCTTAGCATCTCCACAAACAGCGATTCATTCCAGCATCGCCACACTGGCTAAGATGGCGGATGTCAGTGAACCTACTGTGAATCGTTTCTGTCGCCGCTTAGATACCAAAGGCTTCCCTGATTTTAAGTTACATCTGGCACAAAGTCTTGCTAACGGTACGCCTTATGTGAGCCGCCATGTTGAGGAAGATGATTCTCCCGAGTCATACACGACAAAAATTTTCGAATCTTCAATGGCTTCGTTAGATACCGCCCGCCAAAGTTTAGATGTTTCAGCCATTAACAAAGCGGTTGATATTCTGACTCAAGCTAAGACCATTTCTTTCTTTGGCTTAGGCGCTTCCGCCTCTGTGGCCCATGATGCGCAAAATAAATTTTTCCGTTTTAATGTGCCTGTGATCTGTTTTGACGATGTTCTCATGCAGCGTATGAGCTGCATCAACAGCAATGAAGGTGATGTCGTGGTGCTCATTTCCCACACTGGTCGCACTAAGTCATTGATTGAAATAGCACGTTTGGCCAGAGAAAACGGCGCAGCGGTAATAGGTATTACCGCACGCAATTCACCTTTGTCGATGGAATGTACACTGCCTGTGACAATGGAGGTGCCTGAAGATACCGATATGTATTTGCCAATGGCCTCGCGTTTAGCCCAATTGGTGACTATAGATGTATTGGCAACGGGTTTTACCCTACGCCGCGGCCCTCGTTTCCGTGACAACCTTAAACGCGTTAAAGAAGTGCTGAAGGAATCTCGTATCAATAAAGATCCGATACTGTAATTCACTTCCTATCCTAAAAATGGCTAGTGCAAATCTACCTCCTAGCCATTTTTAGTGCAAATTTCAGCGATGCCTCACAAATTTGAAACATAACTTTAGATCAATTTGATTGTAACTTTACTACATAATCTGGAATAGCATGGTAATATAGTCCCAAGATTTTTTTAACTTTAACGGAGTATCCTTATGTTCCGCAGAACCAAAATCGTCACCACTCTAGGTCCCGCTACCGATCGTGATGATAATCTACGCCGCATCATCGCGGCAGGTGCGAATGTTGTACGTCTAAACTTTTCCCACGGCTCCCCTGAAGATCACCTAAAACGAGCGACTCAAGCGCGTGAAATCGCTAAAGAGTTGGGTGTTCATGTTGCCATTCTTGGCGATTTACAGGGCCCTAAAATTCGTGTTTCTACTTTCAAGGACAACAAAAAGGTCCAATTGAAATTAGGTCAAGCCTATACCTTAGATGCTGAATTAGCGAAAGGCGAAGGTGATGAGAACCAAGTGGGTATCGACTATAAGCAGTTACCTGACGATGTGAATGTTGGCGATATCCTGATGCTAGACGATGGCCGTGTTCAATTACGTGTCGAACGTGTTGAAGGCCGTAAAGTCCACACCACAGTGACAGTTGCCGGTCCTTTATCTAACAATAAAGGCATTAACAAACAAGGTGGTGGTCTATCTGCGGCCGCACTGACGGAAAAAGATAAGGCTGACATTCTTACAGCAGCCATGATCCAAGTGGATTATTTGGCGGTCTCTTTCCCACGTAGTGGTGCCGATCTTGACTATGCCCGTTCATTAGCACAACAAGCCGGCAGTAATGCCCTTATTGTTGCCAAAGTAGAACGTGCCGAAGCGGTTGCCAGCGATGCAGCTATGGATGATGTGATCCTCGCCTCTGACGTTGTGATGGTTGCCCGAGGTGACTTAGGGGTTGAAATCGGTGATGCGGCCCTGGTTGCCGTGCAGAAGAAACTCATCGCCCGTTCACGCCAACTGAACAAAGTCGTCATCACTGCCACTCAGATGATGGAATCGATGATTTCAAGCCCTATGCCAACCCGCGCCGAAGTGATGGACGTAGCAAACGCTGTGCTCGATGGCACTGACGCTGTGATGTTATCGGCCGAAACGGCAGCGGGAGATTTTCCTGAAGAAACCGTTAAGGCGATGGCAAACGTGTGTCTGGGCGCCGAATCTCACCCAAGTGTGATAGTGTCTAAACATAGATTAGATGCACGCTTCACCTCAGTTGAAGAGACGATTGCATTATCTACTATGTATGCCGCTAACCACCTAGAAGGTGTTAAAGCGATTATCGCCTTAACCGAATCGGGTGCAACACCGAAACTGATGTCGCGCATCAGCTCTTCATTGCCAATCCTTGGTTTATCGCGCCACGCGACAACCTTAGCTAAAATGGCATTGTACCGCGGCGTATTGCCAATCTACTTCGACTCAACTATCCACCCAGCCGATGAGCTAGCGCAAAAAGCGTTAGAAGCATTAACGGCGGCAGGTTACTTGAATAGCGGTGACATGGTGCTGATGACCAAAGGTGATGCAATGGAAACCATCGGTGGTACAAACACCTGTAAAGTGCTGATCGTTGCTTAAGTTTCTTCTTGTCACTAACGCGGATTAGAAAACCAGCCAATAAAAAACCACCTTATAAAGGTGGTTTTTTTATCTCTGCAATTCAGTTACAGCGGTATCAGAGGAAAATCCAAACGGCTCAATAGTACAATTTATTAAACCGCTTGGACTAGACGCCAGTTACAATCTCTATAACGCTTCGAAATCATTCACATTAATAGCCGCTAAGCGCAGTTTATCGGCATGCTGTAACTTTTGTTCTTCATCGGCGGTGATGGCCCCGGTTTCGAGTGCTTTTGCGAACAAGATGAGATTAGGCACTTTGGCTGGCAACTCACCGGCGCGCTGGGCTTTCTTCAGTTTTTTATAGATATCTTTACAGGCATATTGTGCCACAAAGGCTTGTTCAACCTCGGCAATTCCCCCGATATCGCCTTCAAACTCAGGACAGAGGAAGGTAATACGCTCACGGGCTGGCCCTGGTTTTAACATCCCCCCTACCAGTTCGGTGACCATTTTATCACTTGGCGCATTGAAGTGATTGCCGAGCGGGAAGATTAAACCGCGCAGTAACCATGCCACAGGACGATTTGGGAAGTTACGGATAGTGTCTTCCAATGCTTTCGCAGCTAAGTGTAAACGGTTGGCCATTACATACCGCACCGCGGGTAAATCATCCTGCTGACGACCATTGTCTTCAAACAGTTTTAGGGTGGCAGAACCTAAATACAACTGGCTCAATACGTCCCCCATGCGGGCCGAGAGCATTTCTTTGCGCTTTAAATCGCCGCCCATGATCAGCATTGATAAATCTGTCATCAAGGCTAAGGCCGAGGATATACGCGTCATATCTTTATAATACTGCTTAGTTTCACCACTCACTGGCGCGCTGCCAAAGCGGCTACCGCTTAGCGCACTAAACAAAGCACTGAAAGCATTACGCGTCGCATAGCCCATATGGCCCATCAACAATGAATCGAATCGCTCCAGCGCTTCATGCTGATTTTCCATCGCGGCCGCTTCCATCTCAGCCAGCACGTAAGGATGGCAGCGAGTCGCACCTTGTCCGAAAATCATCAAGGAACGGGTTAAAATATTCGCCCCTTCCACAGTGATTGAAATCGGATTCGACATATAAGGGTGGCCTAAATAGTTTTTCGGCCCTAATTGAATGCCCTTACCCGATTGAATATCCATCGCATCGTTCATCACAGAGCGGCCTAACTCCGTCATGTGGAACTTAGCTATGGCAGTCACGACTGAGGGTTTCACCTTAAGATCGATACCAGTGGTCGTTAAACGACGCGCAGCTTCTAACTGGTAAGTGTTGGCAATAATACGGGCAAGTGCTTCTTGCACCCCTTCAAATTGGCCAATTGCCATACCAAACTGGTGACGCACATAGCTGTAGGCCGTTGTCGTCTTAGTCGCCATATGGCCAGAGGCCGTTGCTAAGGCGGGGAGTGAAATGCCGCGGCCGGCGGATAAACACTCGACCAGCATACGCCAACCTTTACCAGCAAACTCAGGGCCACCGATAATCCAATCCAGCGGGATAAACACTTCTTTACCTTGGGTGGTGCCGTTCATAAACGCCATGCCCAGTGGATTATGGCGACGACCAATGACCACACCAGGATGATCCGTGGGGATCAACGCGCAGGTAATGCCTAAGTTTTTCTTATCCCCAAGCAGACCTTCAGGATCGCGCATTTGAAATGCTAAACCGAGAACCGTCGCCACAGGAGCCAGCGTGATATAACGCTTATCCCAGGTGAGTTTAAGGCCGATCATTTCTTCGCCATTAAAGGTATCACGGCACACAATACCCACATCGGGGATTGCACCAGCATCACTGCCCGCTTCGGGACCAGTTAACGCAAAACATGGAATTTCATCGCCTTTGGCTAAAGCAGGTAACCAGCGTTCTTTCTGCTCGCTGGTACCATAGTGGGTCAATAGCTCGCCGGGGCCTAAGGAGTTTGGCACCATAACCGTTACCGCGGCGCTGACGCTACGGCTGGCTAACTTGCTGACAATAGTAGAGTTGGCATAGGCCGAAAACGCTTTACCACCGAATTTTTTCGGGATGATCAGCGCGAAGAAGCCTTCTTTCTTGAAGTATTCCCACAGTTCAGGTGGTAAATCTTTACGGTTATGCACTATGTCGAAATCATCGATCATCGTCAGTGCCGTCATCACTTGATTATCGATAAAGTCTTTTTCTTCGGCGCTAAGCACAGGTTTGCCGTAGCTGTGCAAGGTATTCCAGTTAGGGTTGCCACGGAATAACTCCCCTTCCCACCACACATCGCCGGCTTCCATCGCCTCACGCTCAGTATCGGATAATGGCGGTAATACTTTTTTGAAAAAATGAAATACGGGCTGGGTAATAAATTGCTTTCTGATATTTTTGACCGCAAACAACAGGACAACGGCTATCAGGGCAAGGATTATAATCGTTAACATGATCAAGACCTTTTATTAAGATGCAACGGGGACTGAAACACCAGCCGCCATGTAGGGAATCACTTTACGGATAACGGCTTCGATGTCGTTATGCTCACCAAACTCCGCCGCAGCAATATCATTTAAGGCATCGGCTGAGGCCATAGTGAACACGATAGTGCCTAGGGTAAAGTGTAAGCGCCAAAACATCTCTGCGGGTGGAATATGGGGCGCACTGGCCGAAACGGCGCTGACAAAGGTATCTAAATGTTGCCCATAATGTGTTGTGATAAACCAACGCAAGTGCCCTTGGCTTTCGATATAACCGCGGCCTAAAAGCTGCAGGAAAATCGTGGTGCCTTCAGTACGTAACTTATTAAGATCTAACAGCGGATTAACTAAAGAAGAGAATATTTCCTCTAGGCTCGCCTGTGAAGACGCGGCATTTAATCGCTTTATTTCAGCCGCAGCAGCAGGCATAAACACATCTAAATAACGGGCTAATACAGCACGGATCAACTCTTTTTTAGAGCCGAAGTGGTAATTAACCGATGCCAGATTCACCTCAGCTTTGCTGGTGATGAGTCGCAGGGAGGTTTCGGAAAAGCCTCTTTCGGCGAACAGTTTTTCTGCGGCATCAAGAATTCTCGTTTTTGTATCGGATCGACTTGCCATTCCGTGACCTTGAAATAATTTAAAACACTCGTTTAAATTAAACATTGACACTCAGGATGTCAAACTAAAAATGGCCAAATAAGCTGCTTTAGTAACGACAAGGCCAACAAAATATTAACTCACCACCACAAACAATAAAGAAAGCCATTAAGCCTTGTGCAAAAAACACCTTTGTTAGGTAAAATGCGTAACACAAAAACAACAAAGGATTGCAACACATGGCTATTCTATTGAATCGTCCCACAAAAATCGCCTTCACTGTCGCGTTAGCACTGGGATTAACCGCGTGTAATGATGCACAAGACAAAACCGAAAGCACGGTTCCTTCACAAACTGCAACAATGAATGTTGTGCCAGATAAGGCGCAGGCCATTGCCTTTATTAATGATGCCGAAGCCCAAATGGCGCAGTTATCCATAGAGTCCAACCGAGCCGAGTGGATTTACAGCAATTTTATTACCGATGATACTGCAGCGCTATCCGCCGCCGTGGGTGAGAGAATCAGTGCGGCATCGGTAAAATTTGCCACCGAGGCGGCTAAGTACGCCAATGTGGACCTCGATCCCGTTAATGCCCGTAAGCTCAACATATTGCGCAGCGCCTTAGTGTTACCCGCACCGCTCGATCCGTCGAAAAATGCCGAGCTTGCCCAGATAAGCTCCGAATTGAATGGCTTATACGGCAAAGGAAAATACTGTTTTGCCGATGGTAAGTGTATGACTCAACCGGAGCTTTCGACTCTGATGGCCGAATCTCGCGATCCCGCCAAACTGTTAGAAGCATGGAAAGGTTGGCGTGAAATCGCCAAACCTATGCGCCCGTTATTCCAGCGGGAAGTCGAATTAGCCAATGAAGGCGCTAAGGATCTTGGTTATGCCAATCTGTCTGAGCTTTGGCGCAGCCAGTATGATATGAAACCCGATGATTTTTCACAGGAACTCGATCGTCTATGGGGACAAGTCAAGCCCCTTTATGAGTCATTACATTGTTATGTGAGGGGAGAACTCAACCGAGAATATGGGGATACCAACGCCCCAACGACGGGTCCGATCCCCGCCCATTTACTCGGTAATATGTGGGCCCAGCAATGGGGCAACGTATATGACTTAGTGGCACCCGATGATGCCGATCCGGGTTATGATGTCACCGAACTCTTAGAAGCAAAAGGCTATGACGAGCACAGGATGGTGAAGCAAGCAGAAAGCTTTTTCACTTCCTTAGGTTTTGCCGTCCTCCCCGAAAGCTTCTGGGCCCGTTCTTTATTTGTTCAGCCACGGGATCGTGATGTGGTTTGCCACGCCTCGGCCTGGGATCTGGATAATCTCGACGATATCCGCATTAAAATGTGTATCCAGAAAACCGCCGAAGATTTTACCGTCATTCACCATGAGCTGGGACATAATTTCTACCAGCGCGCCTATAAAATGCAACCCTTCCTGTTTAAAAACAGTGCTAACGATGGTTTCCATGAGGCCATTGGCGATACCATAGCCCTCTCCATCACACCAAGCTATTTGAAGCAAATTGGCTTACTAGAAGATGTACCCGATGCCTCTAAGGATATAGGTTTATTGCTCAAACAAGCCCTAGATAAAATTGCCTTTCTCCCCTTTGGCTTAATGATCGATCAATGGCGCTGGAAGGTCTTTAGTGGCGAAATCACTCCGGCACAATATAACCAAGCCTGGTGGGATTTAAGGGAGAAATACCAAGGCGTAAAAGCGCCGACTCAGCGCAGTGAAGCAGATTTTGACCCAGGAGCTAAATACCATGTGCCAGGCAATGTGCCTTACACGCGTTACTTCCTTGCCCATATTCTGCAATTCCAGTTCCATCAAGCACTATGTGAAACTGCGGGCGATAAAGGGCCAGTTCATAGATGCAGTATCTATGGCAATCAAGCTGCCGGTGAAAAGCTCAATAAAATGTTAGAGTTAGGCTCGAGTCAGCCCTGGCCTGTCGCCTTGAAAGAAGTCACTGGCAAAGACGCTATGGATGCAAAAGCCGTCCTCGATTACTTCGCGCCACTGAAAATATGGCTTGATGAGCAAAACACCACCGCTAATCGTCAATGTGGTTGGTAATGTCGTCATCTTGTGACATATAAAACAAAATGCCCAAATCGATTGGGCATTTTTATTTTCCACTAAACAGCACTCCCTTACCGCCAGCCCATACCCTTACGGTTAGCTTCTTTATTTTCAAGCTTATGCTGCTCAGATTTCGTTAGCATCACATACAGGGCCCCAGTTCCCCCCTGCTCCATTTTTGCCGAATGGTAGGCAAGCACCAGATCGAGTTGTGATAACCAATGACATACCGCCGATTTCAGCAGTCCAGCGACGGGTCTACTATTATGGCCTTTGCCATGAATGAGCATGACGCAGCGTTCTCCATGGACCTGCGCCGCTAACAGGTAATTGAGTAACGCATCACGGGCCTGACTCAAACGGTAGGCATGTACATCTAACTCCATCTTAATGCTGTACTGCCCCAACCTTAAGCGCTTAAATACCGCGCCCTGCACCCCTTCTCGCTTAAAGCTGACAATATCATCGGGCGCAATTATCGGGATCAAACTTAAATCCAAGGGCATACAGGCCAAATAGGCCTCACGTTGCAGCGCATCACGGCGCTGAATTTGCTCAACCGTTAATGCCTTAGGTTGTGAATTCACCGCCTTTACATCGCCCTTAAGTGGCACAACACCCGTCATTTCTTCAAAAAACAGTGCGGTTCCATCGTCCAGCATGGCACATTCCTTCCACTACTTTAGTATTACCGCACATTTTTAGTGCAGAAACACACTTTGTAAACATTCAACACTTTAGTTCAGTGGGCGCCTCCATTATAGTGGCGCCATGATTGCTTGATTAGAATAATGTAATGAGATTTTTGCTGCTAGCCCTGATATGCCTATTGTCGACCCCAAGTTTCGCCAATCCAGCTAAATTCAAAACGACTGCAACGGCGGATCAACTGATCAATGCCAATTATTCACTCTTTACTCAGGCATTTACCGAACTCTCCCCAGAAGTCACTGGCGAAATTTACACTGAGGATGCCAGTTATCTCTCTGAAAGCCAAAGTAAAGAAATCTATTACGGCCGCGATAGCATAGTGGCGATCTATCAAAAGTTTTTCGACAAAATCCGCACTAAGAAAGCACGGATTGATATCGACTTTCGCATACTGAAACGTAAAATGGTCGGCAACAGCGCCATAGATACTGGCTATTATTTAGTACGATTCTACCCCGCCGAAGAGACGGGAGAACCTGTGAGTGAATTTGCTGGCAAATTTGTTATTGGTACCCAAAAAGTGGCTTCGACTCGCTGGAGTGTCACCTTAGATATGAATAACCGTGCAGAGCCTAGCTTCTATCTCAATGCTAAGCCAGTGCCTAACTTATACTATGGTCGTCAGTTCTCTCCTTTGCCTGACAGCAAAAAAACAAAATAGCCGAACTCCATTATTTTATAGCTAATTTTTAAATTTTATACCTATGGCTTCAGATATTATCTGCCCCTGCGGCAGTGCAAAACACTATCAAGATTGCTGTAAACCACTGCATATCCATGTGGATTGTGGGGAGCGGATAGCGGATTCACCCGAGCAGCTTATGCGTTCGCGTTACTGCGCGTTTGTGTTGAAAAATTTTGATTACATTATTAAGACTCACCATCCCGAGTTTCTGGGGGATCTGACCCTAGCAGGCCTTCAGAGTGGGCCCCATCCCCACTGGCTTGGGCTCGATGTACTCGGTGCAAGCGAACAACTGAGCATCACAGGGCACAGGGAGGGGACAGTAACCTTTAAGGCTTGGTACAAGCTCGAGGGTGAGATAGATGCTATCTATGAATGCTCGGAGTTTGTCCATCAGCAGGGGCGCTGGTATTACACCCAGGGCAGGCAGATGAGGACTACATTACCCGGCAGAAATGATCCCTGTATTTGCCATAGCGGTAAAAAGTTTAAGCAATGTTGCCTTAAGACGCTTTAAAAACGTCTATAGCTTTGAATCGGGTTATCACACACAGTATTAGGCTGTATTGGAACGGACAATTAGTGCGTTACCATAGGTGTGTTTTGCGCCGACAATAAAAACTGGGCAAATTCAGGCTCTCGTAGTGCAGGACTATACAAATAACCCTGTGCTTGATGGCAGAAACTCTTCGCCAAAAAGTCTTCCTGCTCTGAGGTTTCAACCCCCTCTGCCGTTAACGAAATATTCAGTGCACTCGCCATAGCGATAATCGCAGACACAATTTCACGGCTCTCACGGCTTATCGTCAGATCGGAGATAAAGGAACGATCGATTTTCAACTTGCTGATCGGGAACTGTTTTAAGTAACGCATCGAACTGTAGCCAGTGCCAAAATCATCGATAGCCAACCCAACCCCTAACTCGGCTAACTCTTGACACAAAATAGTTGCATGGCGAATATCGCCCATTAACTCGGTTTCAGTTATTTCGAGGATCAAGGTTTTGGGCTTCAAGCGATAGCGAGTCAGCAACTGCCACACCTGTTCGTACAAATTGCCACTGAAGAATTGCCGTGCAGACACATTCACATGCATGCTCAAATCGGGATTATGGTGCTGCCAAAGGTTTAACTGCCGACAAGCGGCCTCAAGCACCCAGCTACCAATCGCATTGATCATCCCCGATTGTTCGGCGATATCAATAAAGGCACCGGGGTAAAGTACCCCTTTCTTCGGATGATGCCAACGGATCAACGCCTCGGCACCTATGTAGGTTTGCTGCTCAAGATCCCTTAGGGGTTGATAATAGAGTTCAAACTGCCGCCCACGTATGGCACTGTGCAGATCGCGCTCAATTTGTGCATCTTCCTTAAAAGCACTGAGTAATGTGCTGTTAAATACTTGAATTGCGGTGCCCTTTTTCTTTTTCGCATATTGCACGGCAATATCTGCACAGGTCAAAGGCGCGAATAAATTGGCAACAGAGGCGATATCGACCACGGCTAAGGCGGGTTTAGGCTCTATTTGCTCACGACCGATCAGTATAGGCATGGCTAAATGTTGATATAAACGTGTACTAAAATAGTCGAGATCATAGACGGCGTGGCTGTCCGTCAGTAACACAGCAAATTCATCGCTCCCTACTCGAGCAATTTCAGTGGCTTTATTGACCTCAGAAAAATGTTTTAAGCGCCGTCCAATTTCAATTAATAGACTGTCACCATTCTCATGGCCGTAGGTATCGTTAAAACGCTTAAATCCAACCAGATCGACGAGGAGTAACAGTCCCTGCGTCGTGCGCTCTAGCACCCGATTGAAATGACTACGATTATGGAGTCCCGTCAAGCTGCAGCGCCACGCTAAACGCTCGAGTTCCGCCTTATAATTGTGTTCATCGGTACTTTCTTCCCCCGACACTAAGGCGTAATGGTTGCCGCGGTCGGTGATAAACTGGCTGACAACAAATTTAAGCCAATAACGGCTGCCGTCGACACGGCTAAATTGCACTTCACCCTTGGCCTGCTCCCCACGGTAAATTTGTGCAAGGGTGTGCTCGGCCAGTTCACTATGTTGCTTGAATAACGCGAGTTCCCGCAGATTCGAACCAATGCTCTTATCCCGCAAAACGCCGGTAATATCCGCGTGGGCTTGGTTTACATACTCGACCTTTTCCGTATGCAGATTGATCAACATACTCATTTGCCGCGATTGCTCGGTTGCACAGCGAAACAGACTAAGGCGCTCTTCTTTATCGTAGGTATATTTAGTGGCTAAGGTGAGGGCTAATTGATCGGCCATTTGGCAAGCGAGGTGGATTTCACTATCGTGCCAATGGTGGGTCAACTGGGCGCGTTCGATGCAGAGTACGCCTTCAAGGTGGCCATTTATGCGGATCCCAACATCGAGGCTAGAGAGCACTTGCCTTGGTTCAAAATAAACCCCAGTCAACTCACTTAAGCGCGGGTCGACTAAGGTATTACCCGCATCGATATGACGGTGGTTTTTGAGTTCCTGCAGATAACGGGGACAATCCTTGAGCAATTGAGGTCTATGTACCTCTTGCAGCATCATAGATCCAAATTGCGCCACCAAAGATTGGCTCAGTTGATCGGCGGAAAACAGCCATACCGACACCAAGGAAACCGTTAAATTCTGACACAATAACTCTGTCGCTAACTCTGCGGTCTTAGCAAAATCGCCCTGCTGTTTAGCCGCCGAATGTACTAAAGACTCCAATAAATGCTGATGTTGACGTCGCTTCACGCTGATCCCTACAAAACTTCGTGTTGGGTAACTACTGTACTGCTGCGACTAATGCACTCTATCGGGGGTAGCGCATTAATTGAGCCAATATGTGCTTATTTTTTGTCGAAGCAGATTACACTATCTTCGTTCAACACAGCAATATCGAGCATATTTAATTACAAATTAAATCACTATTGCACCAGAGCGATATGCTCAAACAACCTGAAAATACGAGTTTCAGAGCACCTTAGGTTGTTTGGGTATTAAGCAACTACAGACTATTTTCTAATTGAAAAATCATTTTTTCGGCACTGACATCAAAGGTTAACTGTAAACTCACGCCAGAATCTGTCGGCACAGTCTTTGCTAGGGTTTGACTAAAACGCGCCTTAGCTCGATCGCTCATTGCATCGGCATCGGCCTGCGCATTAGCCCCGTTAAACTGCAATTCTAACAGGGTATCGTGTTCATCGATGACGGCGCCAATATCGACAAAGCTGCCGCAATCTGTGCATGTGTCATTCACTGTGTGGGCCTGGGCCGCAATAATACCTTTCATTGAACATTCCTCTCTTGAGCCGTCGTGTAAACGCTACTTATCCATTTGGAGGATAAAGCCTGCGAGCGTGGGATAATTTGCCCACTATTATAGGCAATCCAAACTGGACAGACTCAGGTTTAGCTCACGCTTGTCAGATGCATTATGTTAATAAATGTCACTAATGGCGATTTTAGGGTGACTTTGCCCCTTAAGCTGTGGCTAATAGGGGAACTAAATTGCGCTGGATCGCTAATTGATCGGCAAAATGCATAATGTCAATTTTAGGGGAGGTGAGTTGCCCACGTTGGCGTAATTGAGTGGTCAAGTCGCAGTTACTAAGCACTTCGGCCATTGCCATCGACTCACCACCACGGATAACCAACGCCTCTGGGCATATCGCCTGTTGTAATTGAAATGCCCTCGCCCCTGCTTGATTAAAAAGCGGGCTATTATCGACTATCGGTTCGCCTAGGGATAAGTCCACCAATAAGGGATGTTTGGGCGGTAGTTCGAACTGACGTTGTAATTTTTGTGCACTATCAAGTTCTTTTTGCCATTGAAACTGCGCCATGTCCCGAGCGTCAGCCGACAATAAGGACAACAACAGGGCAAATTCTCCTCGCCTGTTGTGTTCTATCGCCGCATTTAAGCGGGTGCCGATTTGGGCTTCGTTGACTAAAGGAACATCAATATGCATAAAAAAACATCATTAAAACAATTCGTTGTTAGTTAATCGACCAGTTGAGACATAACTTTAGGAAAATTTTTATCTTGGCCCTTTACATGCAAAAGGTTTCTGACTACTATGGCGGCCGCAATTGAGGAGGGGTTCCCGAGTGGCCAAAGGGATCAGACTGTAAATCTGACGGCTCAGCCTTCGAAGGTTCGAATCCTTCTCCCTCCACCATTTGCACTGAAGTAAGCACGACAACGATTGAGATATTCGTGGAGGGGTTCCCGAGTGGCCAAAGGGATCAGACTGTAAATCTGACGGCTCAGCCTTCGAAGGTTCGAATCCTTCTCCCTCCACCATCTTATCCCAATCGTCATATGTGGCTTTGTTCGTAGTGATATGAGTTAAATCTGCAGTAAACTTAAACACGGCCAAATGTTTAAGCGTTTGTAAAAGAAAGTTTTGTGGAGGGGTTCCCGAGTGGCCAAAGGGATCAGACTGTAAATCTGACGGCTCAGCCTTCGAAGGTTCGAATCCTTCTCCCTCCACCATTTCTTAGTCCATTGCTTACCTTAGTGTAACTATATTTTCGTCTTTAGTTTTTCCTCTAGCTTCATTCTATACTAGCCTCACTTTACATTGCCAAGCACGGTAGCAGTCAACATAGCCAAGCTTTCGCTATCACTTTCAAATACTGTTTAATGCTCCCATGCCCTATCGCATCAATATTTGTTCCAAGAGATTAAACATAACAAAAACGCCCCATATTTGTATGGGGCGTTTTGTATAAATCCAGACTAACGCTTTGATATTAGTCGATATTTAAATACTTATGGGTTTGGATAGATAAGCGCCAATTGCGGGCGATACAGATCTTCATCGCCAGTGCCGTAGCTCTGGGCTTTTGGCTAATCGGTTGTAGGCAGATGGTCTTGGATGAAATATCGATATCTTTCAATAGTTCATCTAGTTCATCTAAATGTTTTTCGGTGGCGATAGGATGCTTAATTTCATTGGCGCGATTAAGGGCCTGGGTCAAAACTTGATAACCGCCCTTCATATTCACCTTAGGTGAAACCGTGACCCAAGTGCTATCGTCGCAGAGCACTTCAAAGGTGCCGCTGGTTTCAATTTGGGTGGCAAAGCCTTGGCTGTGCAAGGTTTCGGTTAAGTCGCGTAAATCGTACATACAAGGCTCGCCGCCGGTGATCACTATATGGCGCGCGGTAAAGCCTTTAGCCTTAAAGGCCGCGATAAGGCTCTGGGCGCTGTGATTTGCCCAGCGGCCAACGGTACCATCCACGCTAATCACTTGCTCTGGCGCGACATTATTGGCCTCAAGGACATCCCAAGTCTGTTTAGTATCGCACCAAGCGCATCCCACGGGGCAACCTTGTAGGCGCACAAATAGGGCGGGCACTCCGGTAAAGACACCTTCACCTTGAATGGTTTCAAAGACTTCGTTGACGGGATAGTTCATGCTGGCGTTCCATTTTTCTGGGGCGGCATTTATAGAGGATTTTAAGCCAAGCTGCAAGTTTTTACACTGACAACTCAGGCGTTGTGCTAGGAGCAAAGAGTTTTCAAGGCCTAATGCCTGAGTTACACTAGCGGCCTCTTTTTTTGTGTTCAGTTCAGTGAACGGTGATCGGTTTATGGCAAACAAATTAGGCGCAAACGCGTTAGGGTCAACAGCTAGGGTTTCAAAGGCTGTCGTAGTCTTCAGTGGTGGACAAGATTCAACCACTTGTCTTATTCAGGCCCTCACCCAGTACGATGAAGTCCACGGGATCACCTTCGACTATGGTCAACGTCATCGCGAAGAGATTGAAGTCGCAAAATCCCTCGCAAAACGTCTAAACATCACCAGCCATAAAGTGATGGATGTGAGTTTACTCAATGAGTTAGCTATATCTGCCCTCACCCGCGATGCGATCCCCGTTTCACACGAATTAATGGAAAATGGCCTGCCTAATACTTTTGTGCCCGGGCGTAATATTCTGTTTTTAACCCTAGCAGGCATTTATGCCTATCAGTTAGGTGCGGATGCCATTATCACTGGCGTGTGCGAAACCGACTTTTCTGGCTATCCAGACTGTCGCAACGATTTTGTCAAAGCCATGGAATCGGCCCTAGTACAAGGGATGGACAAAAAACTCCAGATAGTTACCCCACTGATGTGGCTTAATAAGGCACAAACCTGGGCACTGGCGGATAAATATCAACAGCTCGATCTCGTGCGTCATCATACCCTCACCTGCTATAACGGCGTGATTGGCGATGGTTGCGGCGATTGCCCTGCCTGTCATCTTCGCAAACGTGGATTAGATGACTATCTACAGAATAAAGCGGCGGTTATGGCTTCGCTTGCGCAAGCCAGTGAAAAAGCCGAGCCACAAGCGTGAAACTTGGCCCCTACTGGGTAGCATTGGTCGTCAGTTTGCTCTGTGGAGGCTTGTACTTCGCAGGGCTGGCTACGCCTTCTATCGATGAACTATTGCCCTATCGACGCAGTGCCATTGCAGATGGTCAATGGTGGCGACTCGTTACCGGGAACCTACTGCATACCAACCATTGGCACCTCTTGATGAACCTTGCAGGACTGTGGGTGGTGCTATTTTTGCACCATTTTCATTATCATCTCAAAGGCTTAAGTGCACTATTTTTCGTGTTATGTTTGCTTGAGGGTATAGGCTTGTATTTAAGCTATCCGCAATTGCTCGGCTATGTCGGCTTAAGCGGTATGTTGCATGGCTTGTTCGCCTACGGCGCAGTGCAGGATATTGTTCGTAAGCTGCGCTCAGGCTATCTGCTGCTCGTTGGCGTTATCATCAAGGTCGGTTACGAACAGCTTTATGGTGCCAGCAGTGATGTCACCGCCATGATAGGTGCGCGCGTAGCAACCGAGGCGCATCTGGTCGGCTTACTCTGCGGACTGATTTGCGCTTTAGTGATGTTTATCAAGCTAAAAATGAGCCCATCAAAAATCTCTGCTTAACCCAAGTCAAAATATTAAAAAAGCCGTCGCAGCAAGATTGCTGGACGGCTTTTTTAATGCTGAGCACAAGAATCAATCTAGGCTTTGATCAACAGCTCCCGCAGGTGCTTGACTTCATCACGCATTGCCGCCGCTTGTTCAAACTCTAAGTTGCGCGCATGTTCATGCATCTTCTTCTCAAGCTGATCGATTTGATGGCTCAACTCAGCCGCATCGGCTCTATGGTAATGAGACTTAGGCTCAGCCACTTTGCCATAAACCGTATTACTATCACGACCATCGTCGACATCCATCACATCGGTGATCCGTTTCACCACACCTTTAGGCACAATGCCGTGTTTCAAGTTATGGGCACGCTGCCTTTCACGGCGACGTTCCGTTTCACCCATCGCCTTTGCCATAGAATTAGTGATGCGATCCGCATAGAGGATCACTTTGCCATTCACATTTCGAGCGGCGCGGCCAATGGTCTGAATGAGCGAACGCTCGGAGCGCAGGAAACCTTCCTTATCGGCATCCAAAATACACACTAAGGAGACCTCTGGCATGTCTAAGCCCTCACGCAGCAGGTTAATTCCAACCAGCACATCGAACTTACCTAAACGCAGATCGCGGATGATCTCGACCCGCTCGACCGTATCGATATCCGAGTGCAAATAACGTACTTTTACCCCGTGCTCGTCTAGATATTCGGTCAAATCCTCCGACATTCGTTTGGTTAACGTCGTGACTAATACCCGCTCATTGACGGCGACACGTTTAGCGACCTCCGATAATAAATCATCGACTTGTATGCCAACGGGCCTCACTTCCAATTCGGGATCTAACAGACCTGTCGGCCGAACGACTTGCTCAACAATCTCGCCGCCGCTCTTTTCAAGCTCGTAGGGATTAGGGGTGGCAGACACATAGATGGTCTGCGGCATCAACTGCTCAAACTCTTCAAACTTCAGTGGCCGATTATCCAGCGCCGACGGTAAGCGGAAACCGTATTCCACGAGCGTGGTTTTACGGGAACGGTCGCCTTTATACATAGCGCCGATTTGCGGCACTGTGACGTGGGATTCATCGATGATCAGTAAACCATCGGCGGGCAAATAATCCAGTAGTGTTGGCGGCCCTTCGCCCGGGGCACGGCCCGACAGATAACGGGAGTAGTTTTCGATGCCGGAACAATAACCCAGCTCGACCATCATCTCCACATCATATTGCACCCGTTCATGGATCCGCTGCGCTTCAATTAACTTATTGTTATCGAGTAGATACTGTTTACGCTCGCGCAGTTCTTCTTTAATGAACTCAGTGGCGGCGATGATTTTCTCCCGCGGGGTCACATAGTGAGTCTTAGGATAAACCGTCGTGCGGGCAATGCGTTTGATGATCTGCCCCGTCAGGGGATCAAATTCACTTAAACGCTCGATTTCCTCGTCAAATAACTCGACGCGAATAGCATAGCGATCGGAGTCTGCTGGGAAAATATCAATCACTTCACCACGGACACGGAAAGTACCGCGCTGCAATTCAATATCGTTGCGCGTATATTGCAGTTCACTCAACCGCTTCAGAATATCCCGCTGCCCCATGGTATCGCCTTGGCGCAGATGCAGGAGCATTTTGAGGTAAGAATCGGGATCACCCAAACCGTAGATGGCCGAGACAGAAGCGATCAGTACCACATCTTTACGTTCTAGCAGTGCCTTAGTTGCCGAGAGCCGCATCTGCTCAATATGGGCATTCACAGAGGCATCTTTTTCAATAAAGGTATTAGAAGCGGGTACATAGGCTTCAGGCTGGTAATAGTCGTAGTAAGAGACAAAGTACTCCACCGCATTATGGGGGAAGAATTCCTTCATCTCGCCATAAAGCTGTGCTGCAAGGGTTTTATTCGGCGCCATGATAATGGTTGGCCGCCCCAATTTGGCAATCACATTCGCAATGGTGAAGGTTTTACCCGACCCCGTGACCCCGAGCAAGGTTTGGCAGGCGAGTCCTGACTCTAGACCATCGATTAATTTCGCGATAGCTGTGGGCTGATCACCCGCAGGGGCAAATTGTGATTCAAGCTGAAAAACAGATTCTGACACTCGTACATATCCTTGTGGTTAGTCGTCCCCATTCTAATCAAGTCGCCCGTTAAGCTCCAGCAGTTATCGGCGCAATATACCAATACCGGCTCCCGATACCGTCACAAGATGACAATTTTATGGCTGAAAAATGAAATTTTTTGACCACACCTTTTTGAGGCCGAAATTGGCTAAAAAACACCCTAAAACGCAATGGAAATGGCAATTTAATACACAAGAGTGGGCTTTTACTCTATTACAAAATTGCAACCTGACGGAAGACCAAATAAAATAGCGGTTGCATTTGGTATAACATTGGATTTATTGAGTTTATTTTTTTGTCGCCAAAATAGTGCAATTTAAGTCCATCGCCCATACTGCAAGGCTTTGACGCCTGTTTTAAAGCACAACCCACAGGGTTATCCACAGATTTTGTTGATAAGTCAAAATAACCTAGGATCCATGCGGGATAGAGCACTACCCTCTCCCTAAATAACACCAAAACAACATTTGGTAATTTAATTACATTTGATAAATGTTGCTACTTGTCTCCATAGCCCTTAGATCAAAAACAGTGTAGTTCACGAGGGCTCGTTAGGATGGGCTGCGCCTTGTAAGAGTGCTAGCTCCTAATTAGAGTGCGAGATCCTAAATGCTATAACGATCACAGTGATGCACTAACGACACAGCCTCCTTGTTTAAGGGTTGTATAAAAAGGAGGAACCGTTTCACTCTCTGCTAGAACCAAGAACCTATTCTCGACTCTTGCAGTGCAGGGTTCTAGCCGAGCGAAGGCCGCTCTGTTTTTACCCCTCCTCAAACCCAGCAAATAATCCCAGCAAGAAACGCTATCTTGCGAAAAGTTAAGTTATTTCTTCATCAATATGATGATTTCTACACCACGATGCACATTAGATGAGCACTTAACAGCATAATTACACTTTTTTTAGTAACTCGAGTTGACTCATCCCACAGAGCGTTTTACTATGCGCTCCGTTCTCAACGAGTCGATACGACTGTGTGAAACGATTCCCCTGTAGTTCAGTCGGTAGAACGGCGGACTGTTAATCCGTATGTCACTGGTTCAAGTCCAGTCAGGGGAGCCATTTTCAGCGAGTGTATCAATGCGTAGGAACAAGCAGTAAGAGTAACAACGATTCCCCTGTAGTTCAGTCGGTAGAACGGCGGACTGTTAATCCGTATGTCACTGGTTCAAGTCCAGTCAGGGGAGCCACTTACTATTTCACTGCCGCGTTAAAATGATTCCCCTGTAGTTCAGTCGGTAGAACGGCGGACTGTTAATCCGTATGTCACTGGTTCAAGTCCAGTCAGGGGAGCCACTTTAAAGCAATCATGTGTTATTAAAGTCGATAGCGATATCGCACCCTCTACTCCCCTGTAGTTCAGTCGGTAGAACGGCGGACTGTTAATCCGTATGTCACTGGTTCAAGTCCAGTCAGGGGAGCCATTTTAAGTCAAGCATGTGTTTAAAAGTCGATAATCATATCGCACCCTCTACTCCCCTGTAGTTCAGTCGGTAGAACGGCGGACTGTTAATCCGTATGTCACTGGTTCAAGTCCAGTCAGGGGAGCCAATCTTTCGCATAATCTCCTACTCCACTCCGTTTTTGACCATTTGGCATTCTCTTTTTAATTTCTGTTTTAAATCAAATACAGTTACACTGTGATCAATTTATTAACCAAAATTCTGAGTATCATCACACAGATAGCCTATTGCAAAGATAGCCTAGTTACATTGCATGGGCTTTGCTGTCTTTATACTCCCATAAGTTGAGAGCGGATTTTTTATGGCCATGTCAAAATCATATCCCGTCTTTTTATTACTGATCTTTTTGGCGCTATTGGGTTGGTTTTATCAGAGCCAGAATAGCCAATTGCAAATCCAGCAACAGCAAGAACTCGATGGCTTCAAAAAACACCTTGGCGGTTTTGCCCAATGGCAAGGCAGTGGCGCAGAGCTGTATCAACTGCTATCGAGTGACTATCGGTTCCAATTTTTTCAATATGTGGATGATACCGATGGCGAGCTTAATCATACCGAGGGCAGCCTCACGGCGAAGGATGACCATCCACTTGCGGGCTTATTCCCCCTTAACTTAGCCCATACCCAAAAAATTGCGACGGGTCGTCTACAGATCAAACTCAGCGCCAATCAAGCCATTGAAGAGGCCATTAATAATACAGAGAAATTGGGGCTAATGCTGCTAGTCGCTTATTTGATTTTGCTCGGCATCTTTGTGGCATTAATGGCGAGGATGAAAGCCACCATTGGTTATGCCGCCCAGTATATTTCCCATCTTCCTGACATGAGTTTTTCCGCCATTGCCACATCCAAACTCTCTGGTGAGATGAGCCCGATAAAGCTGGCGTTAGAAGAGTGTCGCACTCAACTTAAAACGCAATTAGATAAACTCACCCAGGAAAACGAAAAATTGCATCGGGCCGCCTATCAGGATCCTATTACCGGTTTTGGTAGTCGCCCGCGTTTCACCAGTAAATTAGAGAACATTAGTCAGCCCAACGTCCCCCAATTGGGTCTGCTGGCGATGGTAAAGGCCACAGAACTCGCCCATGTCAATCAGTTGCAGGGGCGCACCGCAGGGGATGATTATTTATCTAACGTGGCCAATTGTATTCGTAAGGCCTGTTCGAAATACCCAAATGCCGAATGTTTCCGCGTTTCTAGCGCCGATTTTGCCGTATTCATTCCCGATGTTGTGATTAAGGATGGGTCTAAATTTTTAGAACAACTCAAAATTTTTCTCGATGAATACCAACAGATAATCAAGACTGAGTCCACAGCGCACACAGGTTTAGTTCCCTATCAGCAAGGGGCTAATCCCGTTACCCTACTCACCCTTGCCGATACTGCGGTGAGTATTGCCCAAACCTTGGGGCCAAATAGTTACCACATTCAAGAAAAACTCAATGGTGATGAACATTTTGGCGATGATCGTTGGAAACTGGCAATCCTTGATCTCATCACTCGCCAAGCCTTGAAATTCTACCAACAACCGATCCAGCCCTGCCGCAACGATGTTGAGGTATATCGCGAACTGTTGGCCCGTTTCTATAATAGTGAGGGCAAATTTTTACCGACCACCACAGTGATTGCTATGGCCGAACGCCACGGGTTAAGTACGGAATTAGATAAATTAGTAGTGATCAGCACATTAAAAATGCTTAAGGAAAACCCCACCTTCAGCGGTAATTTTGGCATCAACATGAGTGCGTTTTCAGCCCACCAAGAACTCTTTGTTGGCTGGCTAAAAGATATTTTAGGCAAACATAAATCTATCGCTTCACGTTTGGTATTTGAGATCAACGAGGCGGGTATGCAGGCAAATTTAGGTGCCAGTTTCAAGTTTGTCCGGGAAGTGCACAGTGTAGGCGCTAGGGTCTCCATCGAACGTTTTGGGATGAGCTTTACCTCCTTCAAATTCTTCAACGAGGTGCGCCCTGACTACATTAAGCTCGATGGTAGTTATTCCACCGCCATTGATGAAGATAGCAATAATAAATTTTTCGTTCGTATGATGGTAGATGTCGCAAGGCGTATTGGTATTCGCGTCATAGCGACCAGTGTCGAGCGGCAGGAGGAAAAATTAACCCTCGAAAAACTCTTAGTCGATGGCCTGCAGGGCTATTATATTGCCCAGCCCCAGGCATTAACTATTAGCGACCAAGTTTAATTGTACACTCGGTTAATTCATCGCCAATATTTACAGTAAAGATGGTTAACCCTGCATTCTATATGTTGTTTATACAAACGGAAAAGTCGATAATACGGCCAAGATCCGTTTAGACAAGTATTGAGATGAGTGAATATCTCCTGTTGTTGATCAGCACTGTACTGGTCAACAATTTCGTTTTAGTGAAATTCTTAGGTTTATGTCCTTTCATGGGGGTCTCCAGTAAATTGGAGTCCGCGATTGGTATGTCTATGGCCACCACGTTTGTGTTGACCTTAGCCTCGATACTCAGCTATCTCGTGAATCAATACCTATTACTCCCCTTTGATCTGAGCTATTTACGTACGATGAGTTTTATTTTAGTGATTGCCGTTGTCGTGCAATTTACTGAAATGGTCGTACAAAAAACCAGTGCAACCCTGCACCGTGCACTCGGTATTTATTTGCCACTAATCACCACAAACTGTGCGGTATTGGGTGTAGCCCTGCTTAACGTGAACGAAAAACACGATTTTATTCAATCGGCTATCTACGGTTTTGGTGCGGCGGTTGGCTTCTCTTTAGTGTTAATTCTCTTCTCGGCTATGCGTGAACGCTTAGCCGCCGCGGATGTGCCCTTACCCTTTAAGGGCGGCGCCATTGCCATGATCACCGCGGGCCTGATGTCGCTGGCCTTTATGGGATTTACAGGATTGGTTAAGTAAGATGTCCACCATTGTAATTGCAGTCATATTGTTGACCCTACTGGCCTTGGTCTTTGGGGTGTTACTCGGTTTTGCCGCCCTTAAATTTAAGGTTGAAGGTAATCCCATTGTCGATGAGCTAGAAGCCATTTTGCCACAGACCCAATGCGGCCAATGTGGTTACCCCGGCTGTCGCCCCTACGCTGAAGCCATTGCCAATGGCGATAACATCAATAAATGCCCTCCGGGTGGCACTGCCACCATGGAAAAGCTGGCTAGCCTGATGGGCGTCGATCCCGAGCCGCTCAATGCCGAGGCGCAATCTCAGGTTAAAAAAGTCGCCTACATCCGCGAAGATGAGTGTATTGGCTGCACTAAATGTATTCAGGCTTGCCCCGTGGATGCCATCATAGGTGCGGGCAAATTGATGCATACAGTGCTGACCACTGATTGCACAGGTTGTGATCTCTGCGTTGAACCCTGCCCCGTCGACTGTATTGATATGATCCCTGTGACTCAGAATCTTAAAAATTGGAACTGGCGTTTAAATACGATTCCCGTGACTCTTATCCAAGAGAGCCAGCACGAAGAAAAGAGAGGATAAGCGGTGCTAACTTTATTAGATCAACTCGATAAAGGAACCCTTTGGCGCTCACTCGGCGGTATTCATCCACCCGAAGTCAAATTCCTCTCCAATACGACGCCGATAGGACAGTTACCCTTAGCGCAGGAATATTTAGTGCCTGTGCCACAGGTCGGCGAAAATTGTACACTTGCGGTTAGCGTTGGCGATAAAGTGCGAAAGGGAATGCCATTAACCCAAGGCACGTCTATTTGGCATTTGCCCGTACATGCGCCCACCTCTGGCACTATTATTGCGATTGAACCAAGGGCCAGTAATCATGCCTCGGCCCTGCCCGTCAATACCTGTGTGATCGCCGCCGATGGCAAAGATACCTGGTGCGAGTTAGCCCAGAGTGAGCTTGAAAGCCTTAACGATCAACAGATTATCGAGAAAATCCATGCCTCAGGTATTGCGGGCATGGGCGGCGCCGCGTTTCCGAGCCATATCAAACTCAATCCCGTCAGTGAAATCGATTTAGTGATCATCAACGGTGTCGAGTGCGAGCCCTATATCAGCGCCGATGACAGATTAATGCGCGAATACAGCCAAGATATCCTCGCGGGTATTGGTATTATTTATCGGTTATTAATACCAAAACGCATCGTTATCGCCATCGAAGATAATAAGCCCGAAGCGATTAGCGCCATGCAAGAGGCGGTCAAACACAGTCCAATCCCTGCAGGCACAGTGCGCGTGACGGTTATTCCGACTAAATACCCCTCGGGCGGTGAAAAACAGCTGATTCAGATCATCACCGGCCGTGAAGTCCCCTCGGGCGCCATTCCAGCCAAACTTGGCATAGTTGTGCATAATGTCGGTACCGCCTTTGCTATTCATCAGGCCGTTACCCAAGGTAAGCCACTTATAGAGCGAGTCGTCACAGTCACAGGGCAAAATGTCGGTAAACCCGGTAATTATTGGCTGCCCATAGGTACGCCCGTTGAGCATGTTCTGGCCCAAACCGGATTTAAGGCCGAAGCGGCGCAAAAAGTCATTATTGGCGGGCCTATGATGGGCCATGCACTGCCAACCATCCAAGTGCCGATTTTAAAGGGCACGAACTGCATTTTAGTACCGAGTAGCCAAGAGATTGGCGCGACGCCAGAAGAAAAGGCCTGTATTCGCTGCGGTGAATGCGCCAATGCTTGCCCTGCACTGCTGTTACCCCAGCAACTGTTTTGGCATGCGAAAGCCGAGGAATATGACAAAGCCGCCAGTTACAACCTAAAGGATTGCATTGAATGTGGTTGTTGTAGCTATGTGTGTCCGAGTGATATTCCCTTGGTGGAATACTATCGCATCGCTAAATCCGCGTTGAAACAAGCCGCCGATGAGAAACAACAGGCTGAACGGGCTAAACACCGCTTCGAAGCACGCTTACATCGCCTAGAGGACGAAAAACTCGCCCGCGAAGCGAAAGCCAAAGAAGCCGCCGAGCGTCGACAAGCCACCATGACGGGCACAGATAAAAATGCCGTCGCCGAGGCGATGGCTCGTATCGCCGCGAAAAAAGCCGCCGCGGCGCAGGCATCGGGCGACACGGCAACTGCAACCGCAGCCCTAACCGATGCAGTGCCTAAGGAAAAAGCCGCCGTTGCTGCAGCCATCGCCCGCGCTAAGGCAAAGAAAGCCGCACAGCAGAATGCTAACGCTAGTGAAACGCCCCCCTTGGATGCAAACAACACTGAGGCAAGCCACACTGAACCCAATGTAGTAGGCTCGAACACTGAGGACGATAAAAAAGCCAAAGTCGCCGCAGCTGTTGCCCGTGCTAAAGCCAAGAAAGCGGCCGAGCAGAGTAATATCCTAAGCGAAGATCAAACATCAGAGACTAAAGCAACTACAGCTCAAACTGTGGAGACACCTGCCACAGAGCCTGAACCAAGCACAGCTGCACTGAGTCCTGAGGATGATAAAAAAGCCAGAGTCGCTGCCGCCGTCGCCCGAGCAAAAGCGAAAAAAGCCGCGCAGGCGGACTCAACACTTGCCGTAACAGACACGGATAGCACAGTCGATAACACGCCCGTAGAGGCAGTCACTGCGACTCAAACTGTGGTAGAGGTCAATGCAATACTGCCGGCAGAGGACGCAGACGCGCTAAAAAAAGCTAGGATAGCGGCAGCCGTTGCCAAGGCAAAGGCGAAAAAAGTGGCAAGGGAAGCGGATGCGACGAGTGATTCAAATGAATAGCATAATTTATTTTAAAATCAGCAACTTAAAGATTGGCGACTCAAGATCAGATAAAAGGGATCAGAATGGCGTTTAAAATAGCCTCATCACCCCATGTTACCCGTAATTTGCATACCTCGACGGTTATGCAAAGGGTGATGTTATGTTTACTCCCCGGCCTTGTGGTGCAATGTGCCTTTTTTGGTTGGGGCACACTCGTTCAAGTGCTGCTGGCGATACTTGTGGCCCTAAGTTGCGAGGCCGCGGTGATGAAATTGCGTCATCGCAGCATCAAAGCCAGCCTTAGCGACAATAGCGCTATGCTGACCGCGATGTTAATTGGTGTCGCCATCCCACCGTTGGCACCTTGGTGGATGATAGTGATGGGCACAGCCTTTGCCATTATCATAGTCAAACACCTCTACGGCGGTTTAGGTCATAACCTGTTCAACCCTGCCATGGCAGCGTATGTACTGTTGTTAGTCTCTTTTCCCGTACAAATGACCACTTGGATAGCACCGAGTACCATAGCACTGCATTCACCCAGCCTGCTTGAAAGCCTACAACTGATCTTCAATGTTGGCGCGGTGAATATGGAACAGTTCCGTTTAGGGATCGATGGCATCAGCATGGCAACGCCACTCGATACCCTAAAAACCGATTTATCCATGGGATTAACGAGCACTGAAAGTATGGCCAAGGCCATTTTTGATGGCAGTACTGGCGTGGGTTGGTTCTGGGTAAATTTAACCTATCTCGCCGGCGGTCTAGTGTTGCTTAAACTGAAAGCGATCCGCTGGCATATCAGCACTGGCGTATTGTTCGGATTGTTTGTGGCATCGAGTGTTGGCTTTTTGCTGTCCCCAGACACTCAAGCGAGTCCCCTATTCCATCTGTTTTCCGGTGCAACCATGTTAGCGGCATTCTTTATTGCAACCGATCCCGTTACCGCGGCCACCAGTCCACGCGGACGCCTTATTTTCGGCGCCTTGATTGGAGTATTGGTCTATATCATCCGCACTCAGGGCGGTTACCCTGACGCCTTCGCCTTTGCCGTATTACTGGGGAATCTGTGCGCCCCTTTTATCGACTATTACGTACGGCCTCGTACCTATGGCCATTCTGTCGGTTAAGGGTCACTCTGCGGGCAAGAGAAGCAAGCTTGAGGAAAGAATATTGAACAATCCAATGATTAAAAATGGTTTTTTATTGGCACTGTTTGCCTTGATCTGTACCGGCCTCGTCGCCGTCGTCAATCAACAAACCTTTGACCAAATAAAACAGCAAGAACAGCAGGAATTAATGCGAGTACTGCATCAATTGATCCCCGATGCAATACACGATAATGAACTGACGGCGCAGTGCACTCTGCTACAGGATAAAGAGGCCTTAGGCACAGATGAACCTATGCCTGCGTATATTGCCACCCACAGCGGCAAGCCCGTTGCTATCGCCATGGAAGCCATAGCACCGGATGGCTATAACGGCAATATCAAGCTGATTGTGGGTATTAATACCCAAGGCGAAGTGCTGGGCGTGCGCACGCTTTCCCATCAAGAGACCCCTGGGCTGGGTGACAAAATCGAGTTACGCAAATCCGATTGGGTAACCCAGTTTGTCGGTAAAGTGCTTCAATCTGAAGATGACAAGCAATGGCAAGTGCAAAAAGACGGTGGTGACTTTGATCAATTTACTGGTGCTACTATTACCCCACGCGCCTATGTCAAAGCCGTTAAACGTGCGCTATGGTACTTCAATCAAAATCAAACGCAGATTTTCAGCCAGCCACTAAATTGTGAGGCCAACCATGACTAATTATCGTGATATTGCTTGGCAAGGGCTGTGGAAAAATAACCCCGGCCTAGTGCAGCTATTAGGTTTATGTCCGTTACTTGCCGTCACCGCCACACTCACCAACGCCATTGGACTCGGTGTCGCCACTATGCTAGTGCTGGTTGGCTCGAATATTTTGGTTTCACTGGTGCGTGATTATGTGCCCAAGGAGATCCGTATTCCGGTGTTTGTGATGATCATTGCAGCCCTAGTGACCACAGTACAACTGCTGATCAATGCCTATGCCTACGGCCTGTATTTATCCCTAGGGATCTTTTTGCCTTTGATTGTGACCAACTGCATTATCATCGGCCGAGCCGAAGCCTTTGCCTCCCGTAATAACCCCTTTAGCGCCGCCTTCGATGGCCTGATGATGGGGCTGGGGTTTAGCTTAGTGCTTGCCCTGTTGGGTGCAACGCGGGAAATTCTTGGCCAAGGCACACTGTTTGATGGTGCCGATCAACTACTCGGCCCTTGGGCTAAGTCTTTAACCATGCACGTATGGCAAGTCGATACGCCCTTCCTGCTCGCCATGTTACCTCCGGGCGCCTTTATCATTATGGGTTTATTCATCGCCCTTAAGAATGTGATCGATAAAAAACTGAAAGAACGTCAACCTGAGGCGGCGGTGCAGCCGAGCGTGACACGGGCGCGGATCACTAAGGTCGGTTAACAAACGGATAAACGGGCGCTAAATACTCGCGCCCCATAGCACAATATAAAAAGTGGAGTTAAACCGCAAAAGTAACAACCCACACAGCGCAGGAATCCCATGAACCAAGAAAAACGCATCCAGATCCTCACTCGACTTCGTGAAAACAATCCCAAACCCGAAACCGAGCTGAATTTTTCCAGCCCCTTTGAATTGCTGGTGGCGGTAACATTATCGGCCCAGGCCACGGATGTGAGCGTGAATAAGGCGACGGATAAACTGTTTCCCGTCGCGAATACGGCCCACAGTATCTATGCCCTAGGTGTCGAGGGTTTAAAGGAATACATCAAGACGATTGGCCTGTATAACAACAAGGCCATCAATGTGATCAAAGCCTGTGAGATCTTAATCGAAAAATACAACGGTGAAGTGCCAGAAGACAGAGAAGCCCTCGAATCCCTTCCCGGTGTGGGCCGTAAAACCGCCAATGTGGTGCTCAATACCGCCTTTGGCTGGCCCACTATCGCCGTCGACACTCATATTTTCCGCCTCGCCAATCGCACTAAATTTGCCCCGGGCAAAAACGTGGTCGAAGTGGAAGATCGTATGCTAAAAGTGGTACCCGCCGAATTTAAAGTCGATGTGCACCACTGGTTTATTCTGCATGGTCGTTATACTTGCCTTGCCCGCAAACCCCGCTGTGGCAGCTGTATTATTGAAGATTTATGCGAGTTTAAAGAGAAGGTTTATCCCGAAGAATAAGCTCACAATCAAGGCAATATCGACAGTGTAAGGATGATGCTATATGTCCGCAATCAGTGTGCTCGTGCATAGAATAGACAGCATAATCACGCCAACATCCCCATAAAAATGATCCTCAAGCAACTATTCACTCTTGAGGGTTATTTTGCTGCTTAAGCGATTACTTAAAAATTATTGTGCTAATACAGTCTCGGGCACTGGCCATTGGCTGACCAACCATTCACCCTGCCAATTTTGGATGGATACCCACAAACTGTCCGTTACCGCTAACTTGGCGCCCGTAATCGCATGCACATGCTGGCCATGTTTACTGCCATGCAACACCCCATTTTCACCCGCTTGTAGCCTCTCGAGCGGCAACGCCTCGGGGCCGATATTGGCATAAGCTTGACGGATATGAGCCACATTCCCCTGTTCAAAAATCAACATAAAATCTTTAACATAATCATCATGGTGCTTATAGGGTGCCTTCAAATCTAAGGGCATAGGTGCAATCTTAAACTCACCTAGCTGCTGGCTCGGCCACGCGGGGGGAAATGTCGGGTTTAACGATTGATAGAGAAACACTAAGGGTAAGAGCAAAATCAACCCACTGAGTTTGTACTTATGTTTTAACCAAAACACGGATGATGATGCCATTAGCGAACCTCCCCTATCATATCTGCGGCTAAGTCTTTGGTTTCAGATTGTTTAAAGGCGCGAACATGGCGTAATCCCCACATCATAAAACCGGTAATCGACATGCCAGAAAGGACAAGCCCAAAGAAAAACCAAATAAATTTAGTCCAAATTCCGCCTAAGGTGCCGTAATGCAGCGGATCGGCAATGTGCATTAAGGTTTGCATCCCCGTCATGGTCTCGGGCGATGAAGCGCTGGCAATTTCCCCCGTCCACGGATTGATACTGAGATTATAGGAATATTGGTCGTAAAAAATATGATCGCCGCTACCGCTTAAATGGTACATATCCCGTTGATGCTCAGGCAACATCACATAGCTGGGTTGAAAATCGGGGAAGCGCTGCTTTGCTAAACTTAGTGCCTCGGTAAAGGCGATTTTGGCACTCGGCAATGGCGTAGCACCTTGCGGCAACAGCGGAACTTGTTCGGCGGCAATCATAGGTGCATGGGGTTCGATATCAATATCGGCATGCCAAAAAATCGCTTGGACTAAGTACCATAATCCCGTCGCACTCATAATAGCGATAAACCAGATAGACCACACACCCGACAATTTATGTAAATCGGCGAGTAAAGTCTTTTTCCCCTGCGTGAGTCGCAGTTTAGGGGCAAAAAAACTGCGCCAGAAGCGTTTATAAACCACTAGCCCCGTCACGAGTGAGGCCAACATCAATAGCGACATCACACTCACTAGGTAATAACCTAGGCTATAACCACTCTGCCAAGGGAATAATAACCAACCGTGTAGGGAACGCATAAAGCCAATAAAAGTGAGGCCTTCATTGATCTGCTGGATCTTCCCCGTGTATTGATTTACATAGGCGATCGCATAGGGCTTATCCGCATCCGTAAAGGTAATCGCATTAACCAGATAGGGTTCAAAGGACATCGCCCCCATCACCTGGGCATTAGGATAAGCCTTTTTCACCACCAGCATTAATTCATCGACGGGCTTTGCGGATAATTCGTCCGGATTAAGCGCGCGGGCGGCTGGATTGGTCAGCCAGGTCAACTCATGGCTTAATACCGCAACCGTGCCCGTTAAGCAGATAAAACAGAATAGTAACCAGATAGGCAGTGATACCCAACCGTGCAACATAAACCAAAATCGATTACTCACCTTCGCCATCTGTGATTTTCCCAGCAATTTTATAATTCGCTGAGTGTAAAGGTAATGCGAATTGTTATCAATACGATATCTTGGGAATAATGTTTCAATTAAAATGCAGTTCACAGAAAACAATGATGGGAAGCGATGAACATATAACACCTTTAGCAACAAGGGGATATCTATTACAATAGGACACCACGCACAGCCACTGCGCCCACTTTGTATGCCTAAGGTTGCCTCCTAAGCAACAGTATATTTGATAATTTATGCCAAAAATCCAACAGCATCAGTCCCATACGCACATGCTTAACCACTTATCTAAGCCACAACCTAGGATAGATCTGGCTGAACTCGCGGCACAAATTCGCTTTGAGCGAGTCACTATCATAGGTAATGCACCCGGTGCTTGGCAGCCCGCCGCACTAGGTGCCACATTTATCTTCAATGGGACTCAATATCAGCAAGCACAGGCTAACTTGGAGAGAGCACAGACTCACGCTTCCCAACTGTTCAATATTGCCAATGGTGGCTTTGCCGACTCCCAATATGCCTTTGTGGTACATGGCCATGAACAAGGTCCTTTGCTCGCCAGAGCCTTAACCCAAGTGGCAACGGAACTTACTCCACTGCTTGGTTGTTGGCCCTCATCTGGGCTAACCACCATTGCCTTAATGGTACGACTCGCCAATACAGTGACAGTACAGCGCATGTCCTTACTCCCTAGCCTTCAGCGGCCGGAAGAACTTGCGATTGCTCGCCCTCTACCCTGTATGGTGCATAACTGGTTAGGGGAAAGAAGACTGGCAAAAGCACTGTTTTCGCATCGATTAGCCTGGGATGAATTTACCCTATTACCAGTAGAGGTTCAGACATCCCACACCATAGGCAATGATAACCCCTTTCTCCTATTGGATATCCTGCGGCAAAACCCTGTGGATGCAAAACCCAGTCTCCAAGTCAGGCAGGAGCAGTTGAATGCGCTAGTGGCCCTATCGCAAACGCCCACCAGCACTTGGCTGCATTATGCTCAAGAGACCGACTTAAGCGACTACGAATCCTTATTTTTTAATCACATGCCGGAGATAAAACCAAGCTATTGGTTTTTAATGGATTATGAAGCTTCACAGTATTTAGATAGCATTCGACATCAGTTAGCCTACTGCCAGCAAGTCGCAGACTCGGTACTATTTCCCTAGCGCTATCCCTAAGGGTTCAAAAGCTTTATCGGCGACATAGTGATCAAATGCATGCCAAAACTCATGGGCTAAGGCGCCTGCTCCCGCATTTTTCGCTAAGGCTAATTCCCGCGAAACTGGGGCATAATGGGCCTGCACACCCTTTTGTCCGCCATGACCAAAGGCAAGGCTTAAACTTTGCCGTAATCCTAAGGTTAACGGCGGCAGTTTTAGGATAAAAGCGAGATCGGCCAAAGAATCAAACACTAAATTAGCCGCAATGCGGGACTCTTCCCGCGTCACCCAGCGCCCCACGCGCACATGACTAAAACCAAAGGTTTGTTTGATATCGAGAAATGTCACTTGCTCACCGAAGCGGTAATCAGGGCCATGACGGTGATACTGTTGATGGATTAGCACAATCCGTTAAAATCGCTGGTAAGTAATGCATGAAGGCCATTTTAAGTGAAAGCTGAATGCATTTACAGTCTAGCCCAAATGCCCAGGGATCTTTGGAATATTTATGCCAACATTTGCATAAATAGAAATATAACCCCGGAGATTTTGCTAACGATTATGCAAATTAATGAATACTGATTCAAAAAGTAAATAAATACAGTGAGTTTTTCATCCGTTGGTGAAAAACCACGCTTTAGGGGGCAAACTAGGCTAACCAATAGCGGAAATATGTGGGCAGTTGGCCCGTCCAACGCTTAAATGAACGCCGAAAATTACTGGCATCACTAAAGGATAGAGACGTAGCGATACTGTTAGCATCCTGCTCAGGTTCGGCCAGAAAATACAGCGCCCGAATTAAACGGGTTTCATCGACAAGTTGCCCGTAGCTTAACCCCATCTCACCGAGACGGCGTTTTAATGTCGCAGGACTGACTTCAAGCAGTTGCGCCATCTCGGGTAGGGACAATGTTTTGCGCATCAGTTTTAGGCGAATGCCCGCCGTTAATCCAAGTCGAAACGCCTGCGCAAATAATGCTTGGCGAGCACTCTTAGCCATATTGAGTTGCGACCTTAATGGTGAATGCGGCTGTTGAATATCGTGGTCAAGACAGCTTTCATTATGCGTAAAAGATTGAGCAGCAGGCTTCTGAATATCCCCCCGATACTGAGAACCACCTATATCGACATCATAAAATTGGGAATAAAGCAGACTTTGGCGTGCAAATAGCGAGGGCTGACACAACAGGGTTTTCGCCATAGAGATCCGGCAAAGCGGCGCATCAAAGCTTAAATCCGTGCCGAAATATTTATAGTAATGGGCCAAATTATCCGGCGCGGGATAGGGAAAACTGATACTGCCGCGCCACGCTTGTCCAAGCAATTGTTTACAACACGCCGCGAGTGACGACAGACTTAACTCAATAAAAAACTGCCTATGTCTGTGCATGCCTAAATCGAGGCTTAACAGAAAATGCCACTCATGTTCCCCCTGCCAACGCCAGGTTTGTAGCCAAGGCTGGGTGAGCCAATGATACTTATGCCAGAAATAAATAAGCGCCTTAAGATCCCGCGCGCAAAACATACCCGCCGTAAGTGCACCACTTTGGGACGGTAACCAAAGCTGGCCCAGTAAAAAACTTAAGTCACTACTTGGCCATTGTGCTAATGCGTTATCCAGAAGACGAGCTAACTGTTTGGGGCTGATAAGGTGATCGGGTTTACGAATATCCGTCGCAAAAATGCCCGTCCCCCGGAGTAACTTATCGCAATCAAGCTCCCGTTGTTTAAAGAGTCCCACAAGGCTTGCCACCAGCAATTGGCTATCGATACATTTATCCTGCCAAGTGGCCAGCGCACGCATTAGTTAAGCTCGCTTAGGGCTGATTTATCCAGCGCATTAAAGGAGTTCTGAGCGACCGTTATTGACATTCGTTTTTCTTTTTGCTGTGATATTTTTTGATTCAATAACTGCAGTAATACTGCGGCCTCTTCTTTGGCAGTGAGTTTGCTCTCCTGCTGAGGGAGCACTTTGGGTGAAGGCAGCGTCCACACCACTGTCGCGCTACAATTAAACCCCTTAATCCCTTGCTGCAACTGCTCTGCCATCACGCTAACTAAGGGCGGGATTGCCCCGCGAAGCAAGATAACAAAGCGATCTCCAGCGTAGCGGCAGACCAAATCCTGATTTCGCAAGGTTGAACTTAGCCATAATGCCAACTGAGATAAGAGCCTATCGCCCTCTTCTACTCCTTTAATTTTGTTATATTGATGAAAATTATCGACATCAAGCATTAATAAACCAAATGTTTGATTTTGTGACAATTGTTTTACTAAGTGATGCTCAAAGGCCTTGGCATCATTGAGCAAGGTCAGACTATCGGTTAATTGATGCTCACGGTGAAATTGCTCCCGAGTTTGTAGCTGGCGATTGACCACGGTTTGCTCATCTCGCCATAACCATAAACCGCCAGTAAGCACCAGCAACCCGACTGGCGTGGGCATTTTTTCAAACCAGTTATATATAGGGAGGGGTTTAACAATAAATATCTCATCCAGCAGATCCAAATAGCAACCTAAACAATAGCTTGATAGACCCGCAATTAAGAGATTGGTAACGCGACCAGAAGGCCGTACCGACACTATCACCATCAGCCAGCACATGCCGAGCACAAATAAGGCGCCTTCGGTGGCAACATCGAGCCAATCCACCTCAGCAATGGGTTTAGCCGTGCTGCTCTGCCAGAGATACAGCGGCACAATAAAGATAATAAGCAGGCTTAAGCCGTAGACGCAGGCTAAGCGTAATGATTTTGCAGTGGTTCCCAAAGTACACACCTTGTTGTGTTAAGCCCTAAAGGGGCAAATTCCAGTGAAAATGCTATGGGGGTGCAAGTTAGCGAGCTTTTATGACAAATCCGTGACGCGGCTTACTAATTAGCAATCGTGCCAAACGCATAAAAACCATCTAATCAATTGAATTTAAAACAATAATAAGGCAAATCATAATACTCACCCCCATCCTAGGGCGGCAAATTAGCTCAGGCATTTTTTAAGATCATGATAAACACGCTGATTAACAGAATAAGTCCCACCGATTTGTCCTTAGCTTCGCGCTATCCTTGCGGGCGCTATGTATCAAGCATCTGATTTCAATTTGCATCGACATACATGGCTAAAAATCGATAAGCATTTATAAAAAAAGTATTTTAAGCCATATATCACACCTAATTCACTCTCAAGTCGTCAGATCTTAAGGCTCATTCTTGGCGATTTATCGGATCCATTTTTTGAAGTCATTTTGGCTCATTGCCACGATCAAAACACCATTTTGGACGCCCTAAGTATCCCCAAAAGCAGCAACCACAAAATCCCGTCACAAATCTGACATTAAGCTCCCCTAACTTGACGGCCATTAACGGATGGCAAGCACGCAGTCAAAACATCCCTAAAACTCTGTCTTAAAAAATCAGCCTTAAAACAATAGGAACCACTATATGCAATCTGGCACATTACCATTAAAAGCTGGGACTTCTGCGCCACGCAAAGAGCGCTTAATCCCAAAAGCGTCCAAATCCATTTCGTCACGCCTTTCGGCGATAAGCTTAGCGATGATGATCGCGGGTTTTAGTACTAACGCCCTTGCCGTGGGTAAGCTGGAAGGGCAAATTCGCGATAACAGCAGTCAACAACCCCTTGCGGGCGCGACAGTGACCTTAAAAGAACTGAATCTGAGCCAGCAGGCTGGCCGTGATGGCCGCTTCTTTTTTGTGGGAGTGCAAGATGGTGATTACACCTTAGTCGTCAATTACCTAGGCGCTATGCCGACTGAACATAGAGTCAGCATCCGTGACAAACAAACCACACTGCAAGATATCGGCTTAAGCAGTCAAGATGTAGAGCATATCCGCGTAGTTGGGCAACAAGGCGCCCTCAGTAAATCGATGAACCGCCAGCGCGGCGCCGATAATGTGCTGAGTGTGGTGAGCGCCGATGTGCTGGGGAATTTCCCCGACAGTAATATCAGTGAGTCGCTGCAGCGGGTGCCTGGGCTATCGATCGAGCGGGATCAGGGCGAAGGTCGCTTTGTGCGGGTACGCGGTATGGCACCAGACTATAACTCAGTCTCGATGAACGGCACTCGCCTACCCTCGCCCGAAAGCGATAGACGCGCTGTCGCACTTGATGTGGTGCCATCGGATCTGCTGCAATCGGTAGAAGTGAGTAAAACCTTAACCCCAGATATGGATGCCGATGCCCTAGGCGGTGCGATTGAAGTGAAAAGTCTTTCCGCCTTCGATCGCGATGATACTTACTTCAACCTTAGCGCCGAAGCGAGCCAAGATACCTTAACCGATAATACCAACCCTAAATTAGCGGCCAGTTACAGCGATATCATTGCCGACAATTTTGGTATTGCCATCGGTACCAGTTGGTATAACCGCGACTTTGGCTCTGATAACGTCGAAACGGGTGGTAATTGGGCGTTTGCGGATGATACTGGCTTTGATGACGCGGCCCTTGAATCTATTGATTCCCGTGATTATGAAATCAATCGTGAGCGTTTAGGTATCGGAGTGAACTTTGATTATCGTCCAAGCGATGATACCGACTTATATCTGCGCACACTTTATAGCGAGTTTGATGATACCGAAACCCGCAACAGTGCTAAAACCAAGTGGAAATCGCCGCTGCAAGCAGGCGAACTCAGCCAAGGTAAAACCACCCGCTCACTCAAGTCGCGTACCGAAAACCAAAATATCACCTCCTTTGTGCTCGGCGGCCAAACCCGCTTTGACCGTTGGACCTTTGATTATCAAGCGAGCCACAGCACCGCCAGCGCCGAAAAAACGCGGGATATTGCCGGCGCCGACTTTGTCGCCAAGATTGATAATATCGGCTTTAGTAATACACAGCAGCCACAGATTATCGCCCCCGAAGACTACTACCAAAACCAAAATTTTGAGCTGGATGAAATTGAAATCGCCGCCTCCAAGGCCGAAGACACTATCAATGCGGTGAATGTCGATCTTAGCCGCCAACTCACCCTTGGCAACTACAGCGCCGAAGTCAAAACAGGGGTGAAAGTGAGCCGCCGCGATAAAAGTAATCGGGAAGATATTTGGATCTACAGCGACTTAGCCGATCAAGGTGTGAGCGATGATGCCCTGTTCCTTAGCCACTATGCGGCTAATGAACTCGACTATAGCTTAGGCCGCTTCGGTGCAGGCATTAATTCAGCCCCATTGTGGGAGGTGATTGACAGCCTTGATGCAAACAGCAATCGCGATGAGGTCGAGTCCACCATTAACGATTTTGATATTAGTGAAGATATTAATGCTGCCTACCTGATGGGCCATATGGATATCGGTAAGCTGAGAATATTAACTGGGCTGCGTTTCGAGCAAAATCAATGGGATTCTACAGGCTCAGGTTATGATGGCGCCAAAGGCGAATTTATCGATATCAATCATTCCCGCGATGAAGATCATTGGCTGCCGGCGCTGCACCTCACCTATCGTTACACCGAAAATACCGTGCTGCGCGCCGCGTGGACGAACACCTTAGTGCGCCCAACCTTTGGTCAATTAGCTCCTGGTTATTTACTCGAAGAGGATGATGGCGATATTGACTTAGCCTTTGGTAATCCAGAGCTTAAATCGCTTGAATCAATGAACCTTGATATCAGTCTGGAGCACTACTTCGGCAATATCGGCTTAGTCTCGGCGGGGCTTTTCTATAAAGATATCGAAAATTTTATTTATCAGGCGGATTTAGCAGGCCGTGGTGACTACCTGGATGCCCACAGCGCCGTGACTTTTGTCAATGGTGACAGCGCCGACATTTTCGGGCTGGAACTTAGCTATGTGCAGGAATTTAGCTTTTTACCCGAGCCATTTAATGCGCTAGTCCTTAACTCCAACCTCACCTACACAGATTCCAGCGCCAGCATCAGTTGGATTGAGGATGGCCAATTACTCAGCCGCGATATCCCGATGCCAAGCCAATCGGATCTGACCGCGAACCTCTCGTTAGGGTACGAAAATAGCTACGCCAGTGTTTGGTTATCGGCGGCCTATAAATCCGAATATTTACAGGAAGTCACTGAGCTAAGTGATGAGCGCTATGATCTCTATGAAGACAATCATCTGCAATGGGACTTTGTCGCTAAAGCCCATCTAACCAGCAATTTAACCTTGTATTTCAAAGGAGTAAATCTGACTGACGAGCCCTATTACAGCTACACGGGTAACAGCGCCTATAACGCCCAATATGAGTCCTATGGCCGCACCTTCCAGTTGGGCGTGCAGTACACAAACTACTAATAACCTATTGATAAAAGAAGAAAGCAATGACTAAATCTTTAACTTATTTCCGTGCTTATTACGGCTCGATTAGTCGAAAAATCACCTTGGCGTTGTTCGGTGTTATGGGTATACACGCCAGCGCCTTAGCGCAGGCGCCCTATTCGGTCGCAGCCCATAAGGGCAGCCAAGCACAACCATTAATATTTGCCGCCAATGGGAGTTCAACACCCAAAACGCCGCAAAGCCCAAACGCGCCAGCTTGGCTCTGGGTCAGTGAAAAACAAGGGCTGATACTACAAACGATGCCAACAGTGGAAAATACGTCGCTGCCCGCGGCCGCAACCTTAGTCAAAGGTGAATTTGAGCTGTTAGCCTTTAGCGATCCCTATGTCTTAACACTCGATCGCCGCGCCGATCGGATCCGGCCGATAATGCTCAAGCAAATAGCAGGCAAAGTTGCAACCAATATGTTGCCGCTGTTACCTATGACCCAGTTTGAAATCAATTGGATCTGTATTCAGCCAAGGCTGCAGGATGGCAATATCTACGCTTGGTTTGGTGGTGAAGATGGTTATAGCGAGCAGTGGCTCTTGGGTGATGCGGGCCACTTTGTCCCCCAAAAGCTGCGCAGCCAAGCGATTCCGGTTAACAGCACCAGTTGTGCTATTGATGGCGATACGCTATTAGTCAGTGAGCCCGAAGCCGGCGTTTGGCAATTTGATGCCAGCCCCTTTGCCGACAACAGTGCCAAGTTGATCTTGGCCTCGCTTGACAATGATATTACAGGCATGCAGGTAATTGATGGCAAGTTGCTGTTAAGCAATAAAAAAGGTGAACTGACGTTAGATAAACAGGCGATTGCGAACTACGACTTGGGTAAGGTACAAGGACTCAGTGGCTATCTAAGCGAAAATAATACCAGCACGACAATCCAGTTTGCCCTCTATGATGATAAAACCGATCAGTATTTATTGACTAAAATGCGGCTTCCCGCAGCGCCCAACACAAGCCAAACAAAACCTCAGGATCAGATCGTCGAGATCCCTGCTTGGGTTGAAAGCGCTCCATCGGACAGACCCGGCGATACCATGGATGATCCCGCGATTTGGGTACATCCCACACAGCCTGAACAAAGTCTCGTGCTCGGCACCAACAAACGCTGGGGACTACTGAGCTTTAATATGCGCGGCGAGCAAATGCAAGCCCTGCCATCGGGGCGGATTAATAATGTCGATTTACGTCAACAGGTCATGCTGGGCGGTAAAAAGCGCGATATCGCTGTCGCGACCTTAAGGGATAACGACAGTCTCGCCTTTTATGAAATCAATCCACAGGGCAAGATTGTTGAATACCCCAATCAAGCCACCGACTTGGTGGATATTTATGGCATGTGTTTGTATCAAGATGCCGACAATCTTTATGTGTTCGCGAATGAAAAATCCGGCCGCATTGCCCAGTACCGTGTCGACTGGCAAGCCAATGGCCCGAGTATCCAGCTCCTTCGAGATATCCATACCCCAAGCCAAGTCGAAGGTTGTGTGGTCGATGAAGCTCAACACGCGCTGTTTATCGGTGAAGAGGATAAAGGCATTTGGCGCTTTAATGCTAAGGCCAATGGCGATACTCAAGGCGAGCTTATCATCAAAGCCGAAGGAGATTTAGTGCCCGATGTCGAAGGTATTGCACTCTACTTAGGCGCTCAGATCCAAGGTAAAAAACAGGATCTGCTGGTGGTCTCAAGCCAAGGCAATAATAGTTATCTCTTGTATCAGACCAAACCGCCCTATGCCCAAGTAGGACGCTTTCGGATCGGAGTGAACATGAGCGGTGTTGAAAATGGCCGCGAAACCAGTATCGATGGCAGCAGCGAGACCGATGGTTTGGCGGTGACACATCTTGCCGTTGGTAAAGGGGCTTGGCAACAAGGGATGTTAGTCGTGCAGGATGGGCACAACCATTTACCCGATAATAACCAATCTTTTAAATGGTTACCTTGGAGCAGTATTGTCGAAAAAATCTCGCTTCATTAGCGGTGATAAAGCCGTGCGATAAGCCGCTATTATGGCAGGTCATAACCGAGCCCAAGGGCTCGGTTCATTTTTTATCCCTAAGGATTTTGTTTGTAACTCGCATCTTGGGCATGAAATCGCTATACTGCGCGGCCAAATTATCTTGGCCAAGACTTTGCTGACATAACCATCATTGTTGCAACGGCGTTTGTCAGCAACGCAGCCGGTTTAAGCCTTTTATTAAGACGTTACTCCTAGGACATACCCTTGATCTCTACCGCAAATATCACCATGCAATTCGGCCCCGAGCCCTTGTTTGAAAACATCTCGGCAAAATTTGGCAACGGCAACCGCTACGGTTTGATTGGCGCTAACGGCTGCGGCAAATCCACCTTTATGAAAATCTTAAGCGGTACACTCGCCCCCACCTCGGGCAACGTGTCCATCACCCCGGGATTAAAGGTCGGCACCCTAAGCCAAGATCAATTCGCCTTCGAGCAATACTCAGTGATCGATGCGGTGATCATGGGTGATGTTCAGCTATGGAAAGTCAAGCAGGAACGTGATGCCATTTACGCTAAGCCCGACATGAGTGAAGAAGACGGTATGCGGGTGGGCGATCTTGAAAGTGAATTTGCCGAGATGGACGGCTACAGCGCCGAAAGCCGCGCGGGCGAAATCCTGATCGAAGCGGGTATCGAAGAATCCTTCCATTATGGCCCTATGTCCCAGGTGGCACCGGGCTGGAAACTGCGGGTGTTATTAGCCCAAGCGCTGTTTGCAAACCCCGATATTTTGCTGCTCGACGAACCGACCAACAACTTGGATATTCATACCATTAGTTGGCTCGAAACTGAGCTGAATAAGCGCAAATGCACCATGATCATCATCTCCCACGATAGGCATTTCTTGAATGCCGTCTGCACCCATATGGCGGATATTGATTACGGCGAACTGCGCATTTACCCCGGCAACTACGAGTACTTTTTAGCCCAATCCTCCCTGCTGCGGGAACAGCTATTGGCGGGCAACGCCAAAAAGAGCGCCGAGATTGAAGAATTACAGGACTTCGTTAACCGTTTTGGTGCTAACGCCTCTAAGGCCAAGCAAGCCAGTTCACGGGCCAAACGCATGGATAAAATTAAGCTAGATGAAGTGAAATCATCGAGCCGGATCACCCCATCCATTCGCTTTGCCGCGGGCAAAAAAATGCACCGCCAAGCCTTAATTCTTGAAAATCTCGGCCATGGATTTGACGGTGAGTTACTCTTCCAAGGCGGCGACTTAATCCTCGAAGCGGGCGCCAAACTGGCGATTATCGGCGAAAACGGCGTAGGTAAAACCACCCTATTGCGCTGCCTAGTGAATGAATTCATCCATAACCAAGGCGTGATTAAGTGGTCCGAAAATGCCTCTATCGGTTATTGCCCACAGGACAGCACCTCAGATTTTGATAACGATCTCACCATCATGGAATGGATGGATCAATGGCGCCAACCCAAGCATAACGACCTGATGGTCCGCGCCATGCTTGGCCGACTACTGTTTACCGAAGATGACGCCAACAAAAAAGCCCGCAACTGTTCGGGCGGTGAGAAAAACCGCTTAATTTTCGGTAAGTTAATGATGCAAGACATTAACGTCATCATCATGGACGAACCCACCAACCATATGGATATGGAAGCCATTGAAGCATTAAACAATGCGCTTAAGGACTTTGAAGGCACCTTAATCTTCGTCAGCCACGACCGTGAGTTTGTTTCATCATTGGCAACACGGATTATTGATATTAAAGAGAGAAAGCTGATTAACTTCCAAGGCACCTTCGATGAGTACCTTGCAAGCCAAGCCCAAGCGCAGGCCGAGCTCGATGCGAAAAAAAGGTAGCGATAGGCTAAACACCTAGGCGACACTATTCAGTCATCGTCTTGGGTCCAAAATCCCATCAGCATAAGAGCCGCCATGAGTAATACCATGGCGGCTTTTTATTGTGAGTTATGATGGATTTTTAAGACCGGAATTTTAGATGGAGGCGGTTGGTTTTTGCCGATATTTCAATCGGCTTACTGCTGTTTATTCATGGGCTAGAGCTATAAAGCATGCACTTATTTGAAGTGTCCCCATGACAACCAAAACGAATACAGCAACAGTGAGTAAAAGCCGTTTTAGTGATTTGACGTTGGCTTAACAATCTTTCTTATCCCGTTTTTCAACCAGCACATCCTCAACTAAACGACCAATATACTGATAATCCCCAGCCAGTTCCGCTTGAATTTATTTACAACAGGCATCCTAAGCGTTAGCCGTTAGGGATCTCCGGTTCGACGAGCCGCGCCAGTTGCTCGAGTGACTCCTGCCAACCTAAGTAACACATCTCCTCAGGGATCACACTGGGGATGCCTTGCTGAACAATACTGAGACTCGTACCACAACACACCTGCGTAAAATCAATCGTCACCTGCATTTCACCGGGAAGATTGGCATCATCGAATCTATCCGTATGGGAGATCCGCTTACCGGGAATAAGCTCAGTAAATATTACGCTGAAGGAATGACTGCCCCCACGACTAAAGTTTGTAAATGACATTCGATAACCACCGCCAACCTTGATATCGAACTCGTGAATCGTCCCCACAAAGCCATAGGGCGGCAACCAGCGCTCAAGCGCCTGCTTATCCGTAAAAGCGTTATACACTCGAGCGACAGGCGCACGCAGCACGCGATGTAGTCGAACCGTCCCTGTTTTATCAGACATAACACCATCTCCTTGTTTAAAAAATTTACCCTAGATTAGGATGGTAAAAATAAGAGGCTAAGTAGCTGTTCTACCTAAATAATCAAACCATCAACTTGTCTAGGCCTACTAATCTAGATAGACTATTCTGAAATTATATTAAGGATCAGAAATGTCCACACTGCAATATTATGATGAAAATGCTCAAGATTTTTTTCTATCAACGATAAATGCGGATTTATCTGAACTCTATGCCCATTTTCTCCCTAGACTCAAAGCCAACGCACTGATCCTTGACACTGGTTGTGGTTCTGGGCGCGATAGCAAAGTATTCTTAGACAAAGGTTTTAGAGTTATTGCAAACGATGCAAGTCCTAAATTAGCTTACTCAGCAAATCAATATACTGGTCTTGAGATCCAAGTTTGCGATTTCCATCATATTCAAACGTCAATATCATTTGATGCAATATGGGCTTGTGCTTCATTACTGCATGTCGCCGCAATCGACTTACCATCAACCTTTCAGGTTTTAGCGGCACAATTAGTTAACAATGGTATTTTTTATTGCTCTTTTAAATATGGTACATCGAGTGGTATGAGAAATGGCCGTTATTTTACAGATGCCAATGAAGCGTATTTAAAGGAATGGTTGAAAAACACTCCATTGATAATTGATGATACTTGGATAACTAGTGATGTTCGTCCAGGCCGTGAAACTGAAAAATGGTTAAATGCTATCTTGGTAAAAGTTGCTTAATATGACGTTATTACATTCACTTTCGAACGGAAAAAAATTAACCAGTGGTGGCAGTTCTGATCCATTCTTACCCAAACTAGTCAATGCAATTAATCGCGCAACTTCTATACAAATTTCGGTTTCTTTTATTCAACAATCAGGCTTAAAGCTCATATTTGATGCATTAATCGATGCATTAAATAGAAATGCGAGTGTATCTATCTTAACCTCTGATTATCTCGGTATCACGGATCCTATCGCTTTACGCGAGTTATCTGCATTACAGAATAGAGGTGCTGATACTAGAGTCTATGTTTGTAAGCAGGGACAAAGTTTTCATATGAAAACTTATATCTTTGTTCATCAAAAGAATGAAACTATTTCCCAAGGTTGTGCTTTTGTCGGTTCTAATAATATTAGCAGAGCGGCACTCACAGATGCAGTTGAATGGTGTTTAAGGCATGACTATAGCCATATTGGGGATAATAGTGATTTTGAACATATACAATCTGAGTTCAGTAAAATATTCAGACATCCACAAGTACAAGCACTCACGATAGAATGGATTGATGAATATATTGAAAGACGTAAACCAGTGAGACATGCTTTAAAACTATTAGATATGGGGTCGGATACCGAAAATCCAGTGCAACCGATCCCCAACTCTGCGCAATTAGAAGCCCTAGATGCCCTCAATAATGCACGCCATTTAAAAATGAAACGTGCATTAGTTGTGCTTGCAACCGGTATGGGTAAAACTTGGCTAGCAGCCTTCGATGTTTTACAGACACAATCAGAAAAAATATTATTTGTCGCCCATAGAGAAGAAATATTATTACAAGCAGAAAGAACTTTCTTAACCCTGATCCCTAATGCATCAACAGGCCATTATAATGGTCAAAACAAACACCTAGATGCCAATATGGTTTTTGCATCGATTCAAACTATTGGTAAAACTAGTCATCTGAACAATTTTCCGCCTAACTATTTTGATTATATTATTGTTGATGAATTTCATCATGCAGGTGCAATCAGTTATAAAAAATTACTCAACTATTTCACCCCAAATTTTCTACTTGGCCTAACCGCGACACCAGAACGAACAGATCAAGCTGATATTTTATCACTTTGCGATAACAATTTAATCTATGAAAAACGTATTACCGATGGCATAGAAAGCGGTATTTTAGTTCCTTTCAAATATTACGGCATCAATGATGAAACCATTAATTATCAAGATTTACCTTGGCGAAATGGGAAATTTGATCCGACGGCATTAGATAATGTATTTGCCACAGAGAACCGCGCAAAGCATATATTAAAATACTGGCGTCATCATAAGCAAACAAGGACCTTAGCATTTTGTTCTTCACAAAAACATGCTGAATATATGGCAAAATATTTTATTCGGCATGGCATGAAAGCTGTTGCAATACATAGCCATTCTGAAACTCGCCGTTCAGAAGCACTAGAATTATTATCAACAGGTGAAATAGATATTATTTTTTCAGTAGATCTATTTAATGAAGGAACAGATCTCCCTGCCATAGATACAATATTAATCATCCGACCCACTGAATCAAAAATTCTCTTTCTTCAGCAATTAGGACGTGGACTGAGACAATCCACAACAACGGGAAAATCCTATTTAACTGTTATTGATTTTATTGGTAATCACATTAGCTTCTTAAATCGACCTATGGCATTACAAGGATTGGACAACCCCAAAGAAGCATTAAAAAATATCGCTAAACCATTAATAAATGAAAATTGTTTTATTAATATTGCGCCTGAATTGATTGATTTTTGGCTCAAACTAAGCCTGAGTTATCAAACAGCTGCCGATGTTTATCATGAATTGAAAAACCAAATAGGTCGAAGACCAACAGCAACCGAGTTTTTTTACTCAAAGTACGATCTAGCTAAGCTAAACAGACAATATGGTGGTTGGTTTAATTTGGTGCTTTCCGAGGAGACAGACCCGGATCTAAAGCTAACTGTAACGCCTTATTTAGATTTCCTTAATAAGGGAATTTCAAGTACTAGAATGACAAAAAGTTTTAAAGCAATCTTATTAGAGACATTTGTTTCACTCGATGGATTTAATTATCCACCAACACTTGATAGTATTTGCGAACAAAGTTGGCATATATTTAAACGCTATCCAGTGCTTTGGCAGCAAGATGTTTTGCCTGAATTATTAGATACAAGTTCATCTGATCCTAGATGGCATCAGTATTGGAAAAAAAATCCTATTAATTTTTTGTGCAAAAAAGACACAAATGATTATCAGGCTTGGTTCAAAATTGAGCAAAACAAATTAATCGCCAACATTGCAATTATGCCTGAACATAGAGATTTATTGACTGAACTCGTAATGGAAATCACTGATTTGTTACTTGCTCGTTACAGTCATAGACGTCAAACAACAACCATATCATTACCTAAAATATTAGACCATAAGACGACACTTGATAAGAAAAATGTGATTAATATTTTTGAAAAACAAGATCATCCATCTCAAATTGAGCTTACCTATTATCCCAATTTAAAAATTGCCTGTGGTCATTTTAAATCTGGGTATTGTGATGAATCACTTACCAAAAAAATTGCCAACATTTATGGGAAACTCAACCCAGAAATTCATTTTATCGCGCCAGCTAGCGGTAACTCAATGAATGGGGGGAAACAAGCCGTTTGCAATGGCGACCTTTTATTATTGGAGAAAATATCTCCTACCAATGCAGGCTCTATTAATGGACTTACATTAGCAATAGAAATCCAAGATGACAGTGGTGATAACCAATATTTATTACGAAAAGTAAGTAAGCAAATAGATGGTAGCTATCTATTAATTGCAAATAATCCAGATTATGCCGCTATAGTTGCCAGTGAAGAAATGCACACATTCGCAAGACTCAAATCAATAATAAAACCGCCTCAATAATGTAGTTGAGTAAATATTCAGTAACTTTTTTTCTATTTTGTGTGCTTAATGATGATGTTACCAACAAATTTATATTGATAATACATAAACTTAGCTGTGCAGCCAGCAAACCCTAGGTTACACTGTCAGAGTCATTGATTGGGATGGGATCGCTTATGAGTCAACGTACGTTAAACTCCTTATTTAAACCGACTTCCGTTGCCATTATCGGCGCCTCAAACACCGACAAACGTGCCGGCAATGTGTTGATGAAAAACCTGCTCTCCAGCGGTTTTTCAGGGCCCATTATGCCTGTCACACCAAAGTATCGCGCTGTGATGGGGGTGCTCGCCTATCCCAATATCGAAGCCCTGCCGATTAAACCGGATTTGGCCGTTATCTGCACCCGCGCCAGCCGAGTCCCGGCCATTGTTGAAACCCTCGCGCAATTTGGCTGTAAGGTCGCCATTATTATGGCCTCGGGTATGGCGCAGGAATTTAATGAAGATGGCACGAGCCTACTCGAGCTGACCATGCAACACGCTAAGCGTTACGGCATGCGAATTTTGGGGCCAAACAGTTTAGGGATGTTGTTGCCACCACTGGGATTAAATGCCAGCTTAGCCCATGCCAGCGCACTACCGGGCAAAATTGCCTTCGTGTCCCAATCGGCCGCCATTTGCACCACAGTATTAGACTGGGCCAATAACAAAGGCATTGGATTTTCGTCTTTTATCTCCCTCGGTGACGCCACCGATATCAATTTCGATGAGCTGCTCGATTACCTTGGCCGCGATAGTCGCACCAGCGCCATCATGCTTTACATCGACTCGGTAAATGAGAAGCGCCATTTTCTCTCGGCAGCCCGCGCCGCTTCCCGCAATAAACCTATCCTAGTGATCAAATCGGGCCGCAGTGCCGAAGGTGCCCGCGCCGCGAAATTGCATACGGGTGGCGTAGGTGGCAACGATGCCGTCTATGAAGCTGCATTTCGCCGCGCCGGTATGCTGCGGGTGAACGATTTGATTGAACTCTTTGCCGCGGTGGAAAGTCTCGCCCACTCCAATCCCCTGCAGGGGGAACGATTGGGCATTATCAGTAATGGCGGTGGCCCTGCGGTACTGGCCGTGGATGAACTGATCCTACGGGGTGGCAAACTGGCGGAATTATCCGAAAACACGATTGCCCAACTGGACGCTGTGCTACCCAATACCTGGTCTCGGCAAAATCCCGTCGACATCATAGGCGATGCTAATGCGGCGCGTTATGCTAAAGCTCTCACCATTTTAATGGATTGTGACGAGTTAGATGCGATTCTCGTACTGCATTCTCCCTCAGCCTTAGGGGAAAGTGTGGAGATCGCCGACGCGCTGATAAAAGTTATCCATGCCCATCCCAAAAGAAATCGCCTCAATATTTTAACTAATTGGAGCGGCGAAGATTCGGCCTATCAGGCCCGCAAACGCTTTACTAAGGGTGGGATCTCCACCTATCGCACCCCAGAAGGGGCCGTTGGCGCCTTTATGCACATGGTTGAATATCGCCGTAACCAAAAGTTACTGCAGGAAGTGCCGCAATCCATCCCCGATAATATTCCCACCGATAGCCAAACCGCGCGCAAATTACTGCAGGCGGCCCAGGCTAAAGGTAAATCAGTACTCGAAACCCACGAGGCCAGCCCCATTTTACGGGCCTACGGGCTGAACACTATCGACACTTGGTTTGTCAAAGATGCCGATGAAGCGGTCGCCATTGCCAACGAGGCGGGTTATCCCTTAGCCCTTAAAGTGCAATCGCCGAATATCCTGCATAAATCCGATGTGCACGGGGTGATGCTCAATTTAACCTCGGCCGAAGATATCCGCCACGCGGCCAACGCGATTACCCAGAGGGTGCATCAGGCCAATCCCGAAGCCATTATCGAAGGCATGATAGTGCAGAAAATGGCCCTAACCGCCGGTGCGCAGGAAATTCGTGTTGCCGTGATAAGCGATCCCGTCTTTGGACCTGCTATTTGTTTAGGTGAAGGCGGCTCTGAATGGGACCCGACGAATGATGCCGCCGTCGCCCTGCCGCCCCTCAATATGGCGCTGGCCCGCTATATGGTGATCCAGGCATTAAAGACCCACAAACTCAAGGATCGGCATTTACCGCTGGGCCTAGATATGAACGCCCTGTGCGTGATGCTAACGCAAATATCCCACATCATTATCGATTGCCCCGAAATCGCCTCGTTGGATTTAAACCCTGTACTGGCCGCGGGTGAAAATATCACCCTGCTCGATGTGAATATGCGGCTGCATGATGCCAACGCCGATAATTCATCGCGTCTGGCAATCATGCCCTATCCGAAGGAGTTAGAAGAAATCGCCGAGCTTAAAAATGGCCTTAAGGTCATGCTGCGGCCCATTCTGCCCGAGGATGAACCTAAACATTTAGCATTTGATAATTCACTCTCCGATGAAGACAGATATAAACGCTATTTCGGGGTACGCTCGAAAATGACCCATGAGGAAATGGCGGTATTAACCCAAATCGATTACGCCCGCGAGATGGCGTTTATCGCCACCGCCAAGGGGCCAGATGGAGATGACATCACCCTAGGTGCGGTGCGTGCCTCCATCGACCCCGATAATACCGAGGCCGAATTTGCCATGGCGGTGCGCGGTGATCACCAAGGGATAGGTTTAGGCAAGCTATTGCTGGAAAAGCTAATTAAGTATTATCAAGCCAATGACACCCAAGTACTGACTGGCTTTACCATGTTCGAGAATCGCAACATGGCGAGCCTAGCCAAGAGTTTAGGGTTTAAAGTGAGTTTCGATATGGAAGAACATTTGATTAAAATGCATATGGACTTAAAGGAAAATTCGCCAAGTTAGGTGGCTAAGCCGCTAATACATAAGCGGCTTAGCCCCTAACACAGTTTCGACCATCGGATTTCGCTTCGTAGAGGGCTTTGTCGGCACGACTAAACAGGGTTTCGGCATCGTCCCCTTCCTGTAGTGATGCAAGCCCGATGGAAACCGTTATCGCACCTAAAGACAATTTTTTATCTTTACCTATGGTTAACCGCCGCTCTGAGATCCGCTCCCTTAAGGTTTCAGCCACCTGCAGCGCGTCGTGAAAATGGGTATTAGGCAAAAGCACCACAAACTCCTCGCCGCCATAGCGAGCCACAAAGTCATCCCCCCGCACACATTGTTTTAAGGCGAGCGCCACATAGGCGAGCACCTTATCGCCAATTTGGTGACCATAGGTATCATTGAAAATCTTAAATCTATCAATATCAATTAATAACAAACTGCAACGAGTATGTTGTTCCTTGGCGCAGTGAACATGATCTTGGATGGCAAACTCATAGGCGCGGCGATTATGCAAAGAGGTCAATTGATCTGTCATCGCGGCAAGACTCAAATTTTCCATCTCAGATTTAAGGCTTTGCACTTCTTGACCCATTACATTAAGACTCTGCTCCATATTTTGGTTATTGAGCAGCAGGCTTTGCATTTCATCCATCACGCCATCGACTAATTGATTTAGGGTATTAAGATCTGGGCTTGACTGTAACTTAATGCCAAATTCGGTCAAGGATCCCGAAAAGGCCACAGTTCCTTGATTCAACAGTGCGATTTTACTGAGCAGAGAGTTGATCAAAATCTGGGTTTCAATCTGAACATTTTCAATGACTTCGGGTGACTTCTCTTGGATAAAATTCTTATAGAGGCTGGTATTAACTTCCTTAGTAAACACTACAGCATTGGCAATAAAGCCATCGATGGCGCGATTTAAGTCGAGATTCATCCCAGAAAAGTATTCATACCACACAGTATAGTTTTCGGGGGTGACGGGAATATCGAGGGCAGACATTTGTGGCACCGCTAAACGCAGGATCTGTGCGGCAGCTTCGAGTTCGTTATTTTCTGCAATTGATGACATAAATCACAAACCATATATTTGTTATGTTTTTGTATAAACTAAGTTAACTCAACTGCCGCAATTTGGATATGGGAATAACTAAATATTATGATTGGGCACAAAAATGACAAAGAGGATGTCACCATCCTCTTTGAAATTCGGCCGTTAAGCAATTATCTGGTTAACCTGGCCGTTTCAGATCTATATCACTGGGGGTCAAGTTCGACAGCGGGCAAAAATATCCAACTCACCTTGGTAAGCCTGTGTCTTCACATTCATTAACCCTAGGAGGCTATCGAACAGGTTATCGTGGGAGAAACCACCCTTAGCGGCTTCCTTGGCCAAACAAGTCATATTCAAATGGTTATCTTGGTTAAACCCATCCGAAACCCACGCAAGCATTGGAATACTAGTTTGTTCCGCTGGTGCGATACTGTAGGGTGCACCGTGCAAATACATGCCAGACTCGCCCAAAGACTCACCATGATCGGAAAGGTATAACATGGCAGTATCAAATTTATCATTCTGATTTTTAAGTTTTTTGACTACTTCACTCACAATAAAGTCAGTATACAAAATCGTATTATCATAGGTGTTCATCAACTCTTCGGCGCTGCAATTTTGAATATCGCTACGCTGACAGTCAGGAATGAATTTACGGTGTTGCTCAGGATAGCGCAGGAAATAAGTCGGGCCATGGCTGCCAATAATATGCAGAACGATGACAGTATCTTTACTTTCGGCTTTTGCTAACGCTTCATCTAATTTATCGAGCAGAACCTGATCAAAACAGTATTGCCCCGAGCACAGCTCAGGATCACTATTCAAATCGATGGTGATATTCTCGACCTGATCACACACACCTTTACAACCCGAATCATTGTCGAACCATTGCACTTTAATGCCTGCATGATTGAGCACATCTACCGCCGTATCTTGGGCATAGGCGCGGCGAGCATCATAATCTTCCCGCCCCATGCGGGAAAACATGCAGGGCAGAGACACTGCGGTGGCGGTGCCGCAGGAATGGGTGTCTTTAAAGGCGATCAAACCTTGGCCCTGAGTATGGGCATTCGTTGGTTTATCATAGCCATAATATTGGTAGTTCATCGAGCGCGCCGTCTCTCCCACCACCAGCACCAGCAAATTAGGCTTACCGTTGGCATTAGTGCTGACATTGTTTGCATCTAGACCAAGTTGTTGATATTCAATGGGTGTTTGCAAGTAGTGCACATTAACGTATTTCGCCGCGGCGCCAATAAAATAGGTTGGCACTATATAGCGTTTGATTTGGTCGTTATTACGACCAAAGGCGGCGTAATCTTGGAAATAGAAGAAGGCAATCAGCCCAACGCCGAGCAGCATGACCACCATAAATAAAATTTTATGGGACAACTCCTTAAAGAAAGGTTTGTATTGGATATCGGCCTTATAAATCAGGTATGAGGGTAAGATCCCCGTCAACAACATATTGGCAATCGAAGCGAAATTCACATACATCAAAGCTTCGGCGCTATTGGTCTGAAGGGTGTTTTCTATCATGCCGTAATCAAATACGACATTGTATTGAAAAGCCGCGAAAGACACGCTCGATGACAACAGAGTGAGTATGATAAAAAACGGTTTTATCAAGTATTTCACCGTAAACAGTGAAAATACAAAACTCAGTGCACACGCCAGAAACAAGGGCATGGTCGCAATAAAAATCGGATCCACTTCCGGCTGGGTTTCAATGCCTTTTTTAATCACTTCGAAGAGGGAAATATTAAAGATACACACGTAAAATAATGCAGTGATGAAAGTGAATCGATTCACCGACAGAGTCTTCAATCTCGCTAACACTGATAACGCTCTCTTAAATTAGTAGTTGGCCGAAGCTAACTGATTTACCTTAAGGTAATCTTACGACTGCTATTTTTGCGCCATAGTACCAAGCGGCTCGCTATGGCTCAAATGGATCCTGACCATAATTATCGGCCAACAACCCGCTAAAAAAACGGCCGAATCCCTGAAAATTCGACCGTTTTTTGCTCCCCAACCTATAGGGACTTGCTCGGTTGCACCATCAACTTGTAAACATGTTGCATCTAACAGGTAAAAATTATCCTAACCGCTGTAATAAGTAGGCAAACGCCAGTGGATTAAGTTCCGTTGCTTGATAATTATCTTCCGTCCTATGGCCACTGAGTGTGTGTGTGCGTATTCAATTAATTTATTTCTAAGCTAACCCCGGCTAAATTTCTGCCATTACATTACCTTAATGGGCCGACAGTTCAACTATTAATCCAACAAGAATGTAACAAAAGATAAGTGATTGTAATGACGGATGATTAACCGAGAATGAATGAAAGGATTCGATACAATGCACCATAAAAAAGCGCCCACGGGGCGCTGTTTGAATGTTTGAACGCCGCCTTAAAATTCGTTATTCATGCGGGAAAGTAAATTGAGTAACACTATGCGCTCTTCACTGTTCATTTTGGCGGTCAAATCCGTCGTGAGTTGTAAATGCAGCGCATCATGTTCGAGGAACAAAGCTCGGCCCTTATCGGTTAACTCCACTAATATCGAGCGCCGATCGCTTTCATGGGGGCGGCGAACCACCCACTGCGCTTCGACCATCTTATCAATTTGGACTGTCAAGGTACCTGTCGTCACGCCGATTTTATCGGCCAGTTCCTTCATCCGCATCGCCCCGTGTACACCGAGGAGTTCTATCGTGTGTACCTGGGATAAACTGAACCCTTTATCACGAACGATGGCATGTTCCCAAGAGGACAGTTTTTCATAAAACTCAATAATCACATGATTCAGCGCCTGATCGGTTGAATGAGCCAAAGTTAAATGCGGATCGCTTACATGCAATTGCTCAACAGTCATTTGTCATCCTTAATGACACACTCGCGCTGGCGGCAAGTATGCAGTTCAATGGTGATATGGGATAACTCAGGGAATTTAGCCAATAACTGATTAAAATAACTGGCTTCTTTCGGTGAGTGGGACACGATTGACACCATAATAGCATGGTGATCGGCACTCACACGCCAAATATGCAAGTCGGCCACTTGGTGATCGGGCACGGCTTCGATGGTTTCTCTCACCTGACGTTGCAAAGAGGCTTTCACCCCACCGTCCAAGAGAATGGGGCTCGTTTGCTGAATGAGTCCCCAAGACCAACGGCTAATAATGATGGCGCCCACTATGCCCATAACGGGGTCCAGCCAAGTCAATCCCATATACTTACCAAAGAGTAGTGCTGCAATCGCCAGCACAGAAGTTAAGGCATCGGCTAAGACATGGAAATAAGCGGCGCGTAGGTTGTGATCATGTCCGCCGTGACTATGGGCAGAATGCTCATGCTCATGCTCATGCTCATGCTCATGCTCATGCTCATGCTCTGCATTATGGGATGAATCTTGCTGGCCGCAATGGCTATGGTCATGATCTTCGTGGTCGTCGTGGTCATGTCCATGATGGTGCCCATGATCATGTGAATGGTGATCTTTGAGCAAAAACACACTGAGCACATTGACAGTTAAGCCTATGACCGCCACAAAAATCGCTTCGTTAAAATGAATTTGCTCCGGATTAATCAATCGCATTCCCGATTCAATCAACATCACTAAGGCTACCAATCCCAAGGCTATCGCACTGGTGTAACCGCCGAGCACACTCACCTTGCCCGTGCCAAAGGCAAACGCAGGGTCATTAGCATGTTTACGGGCATAGGAATAAGCAAAGAGTGTGATCATAAAAGCGGCCGCATGTGTTCCCATATGCCAACCATCGGCAAGGAGTGCCATCGATCCATAAAGGGTCCCGGCGACAATCTCGGCCACCATAGTGATCACAGTCAGATAAAGCACATAGCGGGTATTTTTTTCACCTTCGGTATTTTGGTTCGAAAAACCATGGCCATGTTGCCACTGGGCAACCGAATGCCCAACACCTGAGCTATATGTGGATTCTTGTTTAGTGTGCTTTGATTCCATTATATTTTTCCCTACACGGCACAAAATTGGATATGTAATGATAAATGCTAAATTGGATTATAGTTTGAAAATCAAAATATATGAATATCAAATTAGTTAAAAATCAAACTAATTTTCACCACCCGCTCTCTCCTTTATATGGGATGCTGCCATTGTGGTAACGGGAATACCGCCTTTGGGAAAACGAGCCTAAAAGTGCGAACTGTGGTGCGGTCAGATGGGGAAGATAACTAAGCAAAAAGCCGCTACTGCGGCTTTTTGGGGGGGGACAATTGAGAAGACTTATCTCTACAATCGTTGCAACGCCCTAGCTCAGACTTGTCCAAGCGGCGACAATATCAATAGATTAAAAGATAGAGACAAAGAACGCACTGAAAAATAAAGCAATTACAAGTGTAGTACCTAGCGCCATTTTAAGTTCGGTGTTCATCATTCACTCTCCTAGTGGGTATGATGACATTATTATCAACCTAGTGATAAAAGCCCATGTTTGTCTACGCATTTTGTGAGCAACAGCTAAATTATCACTCGCTATTAACCCATTGGTTCAAAAATCGCCCCCAGTATCGCTAGTGCAACCACCAATGGAATGTATAGCCAAACAACCTGAAGATACTTCAGGTTGTTTGGCTATACATCTTTGATATACTCGCTCCGCCATTCATTTACCGAGATAATTCCATGTCGCAACTGTTACACACTATGATCCGCGTCGGTAACTTAGAGCGCAGTATCGCTTTTTACACCCAAGTACTAGGCATGAAACTACTGCGCACCTCAGAAAACCCAGAGTACCAATACTCTTTAGCCTTTGTTGGCTATGGTGAGGAGTCAACTGGCCAAGCCGTCGTTGAGCTGACCTATAACTGGGGGACAGAAAAATATGATTTAGGCACAGGTTTTGGCCATCTCGCCATTGGTGATGAAGATATTTATGCCCGTTGTGCAGCCATAGCGGCGGCTGGCGGAAAAGTCACCCGCGCCCCAGGCCCAGTTGCGGGTGGTACCACGGAGATCGCCTTCGTTGAGGATCCCGATGGTTACAAGATTGAATTTATTCAGATGAAATCGGCCACCCAAGGGCTTGGATAATTTACCGTTAGCTTGAGAAGCTAGATTTTAGGTTCTAGGTTCTTTAGCTATCATATCTACCGGATGAGCCTGACGCTTCTTATGCCAAGTTGGTAAACGCCACAACAGCAACAGGCTCAGGCCCAAAAGATACAGGCTCGGCTCAATAATCTCTGATTTAACCGACCAATAAAAATGGATAGGCGCCAGTAGTGCTACAAGGTAAACACTATTGTGCAGTGTTTGCCAACGGCGCCCCATCTTACGCATCAACGCCTTAAAAGACGTGACCGCTAAGGCTGTGACTATCAGATAAGCCACGGCTCCCACTAAGATGTAGGGGCGTTTCACGACTTCACTCAGCAGCAATTCCCATGCAAACAGCAAATCTAAACTGAAAAAAGCCGCTATATGCAAACTGGCGTAGGCAAACACATATAAACCGACGAGGCGGCGAGTCTGCATTAAAAACCCCAGCTTAAACGCCTTCGCTACGGGCGAAATCAGTAGGGTTGCCACTAAGGCATTGAGGGCGCCTATCCCCGTAAAGTGAATAATGTACTGCACGGGATCGCCACCGGCACGCCCCGCCATGACACTGAAGACGAGCAAGACGAGGGGCAACAATCCCACGAGATGAAAAACTGTTTTAAGCAAAATCAGCTGCTTAGCTGTCAATCTGAGCATAGGTTATCCCCGCCAACTCAACACTGGGTCAATAAAATTTACGTAAATCCATATCCCCATAGAGCGATGCGACAAACTCACCATAACCATTAAAGGGTTGGGTATCGATACGCTTTGCCGAAAATAGTCCCCCTTCACCTATCCGACGTTCACTCGCCTGGGACCAACGGGGATGATCGACGGCGGGGTTAACGTTGGCATAAAAACCATATTCATGGGGGGCTAATTGATTCCAACTGGTGGGCGGCTGTTTATCCATTACCCGAATTCGCACTATGGACTTAATGCTTTTAAAACCGTATTTCCATGGCACCACTAAGCGTATCGGCGCGCCGTTTTGTGGGGGTAAGGTTTTGCCATATAAGCCCACAGACAGCAAAGTCAGCTCGTTCATCGCCTCGGCTAAGGTTAAGCCCTCAACGTAGGGATAATGAATACCACCGCCCATTAAGCGGCTCTTTTGCCCCGGCATTTGTTCGGGATCGAAGGCGGTTTCAAAGGCGACATACTTGCCCTTGTGGGTCACACCGACTTTTTTCAGCAATGCCGCAAGGGGGAATCCAACCCAAGGGATCACCATGGACCAGGCCTCGACACACCGCAAACGGTAGGTTCGCTCCTCTAGGGGGAACAGTTTGGTGAGGTCAGTAAAGTCCAGTGTCATAGGCCGTTCAACTTCGCCTTCGATCCGCAATTGCCAAGGATCAACCTTAAAGTGTTGGGCGTTATCGGCGGGATCTTGCTTGCTCGTGCCGAACTCATAAAAATTATTATGGGTCGTGACTTTATCAAAGGGCGTTAACACTTCACCGGTGCCATAGCGCTGATTGGGTTGAAAAGTCAGTGGCGTGGTAATAAAGGAAGACTTAGGTTGCTCGCCAAAAAGGTCGAATAGGCCCGCCTGCACATAGCCAGGAATACTCGCACCAATCGCCCCTAAGCCCATGGCTTTAACAATTTGCCTACGCGCGCGAAATACCGACTCGGGCGTCACTTGGTTATCCTGAAGATGCCACTGCGCTTTTTTAAGAATGCCTTGTGTAAAACGGGAATGATTAGCCAATTGACACCTCTACAATTACATTAATGCTGCATTATGTTCATGATCACTGTGACTTTAGGCTAAGCGTACCATTCTGTAGCGCATTGTTCTAAAGCACATATGGGTATAGACAGTGGAATACGGGAAAATCTTTCATTCCCAATTAAATGTATAAGACTTGCTCATTCAAGCCAGTGCGCAAACAGATTGTTCATTAAAGCACTTGAAGCCTTTTAGGGGGCATGCGACCCTAAGCGCCAAAGCTAAAGGAGTGCTAGTGACCATGCCATTTTCTCAATCTTTTTCCGTTGCCGACATCATCGGCCTGCTCGCCGTCGCATTTTTGGGGTTATTGATCGGTGCCCTACTCAATCAACGTTTAACCCGCCAACGCTGGCAACAGTTTAAGGACGAACTCGAACAGGAAATGCGTCAAGTGAATGAAGACGCCGAACTTTCCCTCGCGCAGCAACAAATATTGGTCGACGATAAGGACAGCCAACTGCGCCAATATCAGCAAAGACTTGAGCAGAAAATTGAGCAACTGGGCAAAGCCGAAGCCTTAGCCGAGCGCGTGCCCAGTTTAGAGCAACAGGTGAATGACAGCCAGCGCCGCCAATTGGAATTGCAATTAGCCCTGTCAAAATCCAATGCGATGCAACAAACCATTCAGGCAAAAGCCGAAGCCCAGCAAACCTCACTACAGGAAAAAATTGTCACACTCGAAACCGCCGAAGTGCGTTTACAAACCCAGTTTGAAAACCTCGCTAATCGGATATTTGAGGAGCGCAGTGAGAATTTTAAGCACCAAAATGCCAGTCAATTGGAGGGCGTGCTTGGGCCACTTAAGCAACAATTAGAAGGATTTAGACAGCAAATTCGAGAATCCTACACCCATGAACAATCCGAACGTAGCGCCCTTAAGCACCAACTCGAACACCTGCGCGATCTGAACCTTAAGATGAGCCAAGACGCCATCAACTTAACCAAAGCGCTCAAAGGCGATAATAAGCAACAAGGTAACTGGGGCGAAGTGATTTTGGACCGAGTACTGCAGGAAAGTGGCCTACGGGAGGGCCATGAGTATCATACCCAGCAGGATCTCAAGGATGATAATGGCAAGCGCTTTAAACCCGATGTCATAGTGCATTTGCCAGAGAATAAAGATGTCGTGATCGATGCCAAAATGTCGCTGCTAAGCTATGAGCGTTACTTTAACAGTGAAGATCCCCAGCTACGTCAACAGGCCATCAACGAGCATGTACTTTCTATTCGTAATCATATCAAAGGGCTGAGTCAGAAAGACTATCAGCGCCTGCATGGACTCAAAAGCCTAGACTATGTGTTGATGTTTATTCCGATTGAACCCGCATTCTTATTGGCTTTAGAACAAGATCCAAGCCTAGTGAACTTTGCCCTAGAGCAAAATATCATGCTGGTGAGCCCAACGAATCTATTGGTCGCCCTGCGTACCATCAACAATATCTGGCGCTACGAATACCAAAACCAACACGCTCAGACGATAGCCAAACAAGCGGGCCGTATTTACGATAAGCTCTGTGGTTATATTGAAGATATGGAAAAACTGGGCCGGGCCCTAGATAACGCCGAAAAAACCTATCATAGTGCAATGAATAAGTTAGCCTCAGGTAAGGGCAACTTAGTCCGCCAAGCCCACTTGATGCAACAATTAGGGGTAGATACCAGCAAACAATTGGATAAAATGTTGCTTGAGAAAGCCCTCAACGAGGCATTGGACGACAGTGATGCCGAACAAAATGATCTCGAAGAAAACAATGTCGAAGGAACTGAAGGAGAGCGGGACACAGCTCAGACACTTGAGTCTAAGGATGCCACTGCACTCGAACACTATTAAGCACATACATGAATTAAGCACATACGTTAAACACTGAATCTCTTTCACCTTGAATCGATAAGGATATGTCGATTGTAACCTTGATGCCCGGAGGCAAAAACTGCATGTGCAAACCATTAATACATATGGTTTTATCTAGCGCAATCCTCATCGCGGGGGCATTTAATGCCCCTGCGGCTTGGGCCTTAACCCCAACGCAAAAAACCTTTCTCGATGCTGAAAAAGCCTTGAAGAAACAAGATTATGAAGTCTATAAACCCCTACGTGCCAAACTGGGTGATTATCCACTGGCGATCTACTTAGATCATGATATTGATATAGGCAGACTCAACGATCTCCGGGGCGAGGCGGCTAAAGCGCTTATCGATAAATATCAAACCACGCCTATGTACCAACGCCTGCGTGCTAAGTATTTAGTCAATGCCGGTAGTAAAAAACGCTGGAATGACTTTCTTGCCCTCGCCAAGGACGCCCCAACGGATGTGCGCCTGCAATGTTACTTTTATGAAGCCAAGCTCGCCAAGGGGGAAACACAGTTAGCCTACAATGCAGCGCAATCGTTGTGGGTCTATGGAGGCTCTCGTCCAAAGGAATGCGATCCCCTATTTAACACTTGGACCAAGGCAGGAAAACGCACACAGGATGTGATTTGGGCCCGCATGCTACTGAGTTTCGATGAGGGTGAAACTAGTTTGCTCAGTTATTTATCCCAGAAGATCACCAGCCACAGTAACGAAGCCAAACGCTTAGTCGCCGTGTTTAAGGATCCCAACAGCCTACGTCATACCGAGAAATTTAAGGATAAAAATCCCATCGTTGGCGATATCGTCACCGCTGGACTAAAACGCCTTGCCCGCAAGGATCTCGACCAAGCCATCAATTTATATACTCGGTATCAAAAAGCTAAACGCTTCACCCCGCCCCAAGAACAACAATTGCAGAAATTCCTTGTCCGCCGAGTACTGATTGAGCAAGACGGCAACTTTAAGGACTTTGTCGATAGCGTACTACCCGACATGAAAAGCGATGACATGTTTGAGCGCCGCCTGCGTTGGGCAATACGGGAACAAGATCACACCCATATCGCCCGCTATTTGAACTTACTCGCGCCAGAAACCCTCGCCAAGGAACGTTGGCAATATTGGCTATATCGAACCAATGCCAAAAATGCCCCCGACAGTGCCACTAAAGCCTTAGCCTCCATCAGCAATGAGCGTAATTTTTATGGTTTTGCGGCGTCGCAATTATTGAATAAACCCGTATCGCTCAACCAAAGTCCTGAGCCTGTGGTCGATCAAAATAGCAGTAAGCTAGAGGATGATCTCGGTTTTGTTCGAGTCAAAGAACTGATGGCATTGGATCGTTACTTCGATGCCCGCTATGAGTGGGTGTCATTACTCAAGCGCAGCGATAATCCAATGCGCGCCCGCTATGGCCGTTATGCCCACGAGCAGGGTTGGTATGACTTTGGGGTCGAAGCCAGTATTCAAGGTAAGCTGTGGGACGATATCCCCCTACGCTTCCCTATGGCCCACCAAACTGGCTTTGAACACGCCAGTAAAAAGCATAGGGTCAATGTCGATGAAATTCGCGCGATCAGCCGCCGCGAGAGTGCATTTTACCTCTATGCCACATCGGGGGTGGGCGCCCGTGGCTTAATGCAGATCATGCCCGCCACCGCTAAGGCAACCGCCAAAAAATACGGTGCTAAATATAAAGATCCAAAGGATTTGTACGGGGCAGAGTTAAATTTAAACTTAGGTAGCGCCTACTATGCCCAGCTACTGAAGGACTTTAACCAAAACCGCGTGCTCGCAACGGCGGCCTATAATGCGGGTCCTTCCCGCGTGCGTCGCTGGTTGGCGGAATCGAACGGCAAGCTAGATACCATGAGCTTTATCGAATCTATCCCCTTCACAGAAACCCGGGAATATGTGCAAGCCGTGCTGAGCTATCGTTTGATCTATGAGGCCCAAAAACAAAAGCCTCAACCGCTCTTTAGTGACAAAGAGCTTAATTTTAGCTATTAGCACTCATACTGGGATGGGCATTTAAGGTGGCCTTGGCCACCTTAAATTCAAACGCTAACCCGTCAAGATCGCGCTCTGTCCCTAAGTCAACAACTTGACATTAGTCAATATAATTCAAATGATTATAAAGATGCGCATTAAATCAGCAATCAAACAACATTAAGGTAAACTTAATTGCACTGCCACGGAATAAATGTAATTAATTAGCGATCCATAGATTACGTCTTGTATCTGGCCAATGATCAATCTCCACTCCCTGACCCTAAGTTGTGAATATCAGCCCTTTGTCAATCCGCATGACCAAAGCATCGATGGTTACGAAGCCCTCGCCCGTTTTTATTTACCCAATGGCCAAGCGGTCGCCCCCAATCTGGTATTTGAGCAATTGCATGAGTCGAGTGTGGCCTTAGCCGCGGTGGAATATCAGGCCAAAGCCTTTCAACTCCAACATGCCCCAAGGGAGCAACGACTGTTTATCAATGTCGACCCCCATGCAGTGAACGGCCCATATACTGAAAAATTACTCACGCTCTTATCAGGCTATCAACACATTACCGTTGAAATTATTGAAAATACCTGTATCAGCGATGCGGATCTCGCCAATCAACTCTTCCGTCAATTCAAAGAAGCGAATATTAACGTCGCACTCGATGATATAGGGGCGCCCCATTCCTTGCTGTCGGTGGATTTAATGCTGAATGTGGACTTCCTAAAATTTGATCGCTACTGGTTAACCCTAATTGAGCAACACCAAGGTATCCAACTGCTCGCGGCCTTGGTGGAGTTTGCCAAACGTACTGGCAAACAAACTATTTTGGAAGGAATAGAAACCGAGGCACACCTCGCCTTCGCCAAATCCATTGGGGTGGATTTCGTGCAAGGCTTTTTATTTAAACCTTGGTTTATCCGCCCCAGCGGTACACAGGCGTTGTGTTTAGGCTAACGAACACACCTCGGGCCAAAAACCAACGCTTTACGAACACAAATCCGCTGGATAAGCGCGGTATATTCCACCATAGTGATAGTATTGATTTGAGTGCTAATGTGATAGTCATAAAGCGAACGACACAAGGAGTCCTCCGTGGCACAAACTGGGATCAGCGAACTATTACAACAACTTGAACAAGTGTTGCTGGGTAAACCTCGGCAGATCCGTTTGGCTCTGGCCTGCATCCTCGCCCGCGGCCATCTGTTGATTGAAGACTTGCCCGGCATGGGCAAAACCAGCCTTTCCCACGCCATCGCCCAAAGCTTAGGCTTAAGCTATCAAAGGGTGCAATTTACCAGCGACATGTTACCCGCCGATATTCTCGGGGTATCGATTTTTGATAAACATCAAGCGCAATTTGTATTTCACCCTGGGCCAATATTTAAACAGATGATCTTGGCCGATGAAATCAACCGCGCCAGCCCTAAAACCCAAAGCGCCCTGCTCGAAGCGATGGCCGAGCAACAAATCTCCGTCGATGGCACCACCCACAGACTGCCGAGTCCCTTTTTTGTGATTGCAACGCAAAACCCCACGGATCAATCTGGCACGTTTCCACTGCCAGAATCCCAGTTAGATCGCTTTATGATGCGGCTTTCCATCGGTTATCCCAGCCACGATGCTGAGTTTGCCATGCTTAAGCATCAGCATTCACACCTCGCACTCGATCAACTGCCCCAATGCTTAACACCTATGGTATTAATGCAGTTGCAGGAGCAATGCGACAGGATCAGCGCCTCCGATGCCCTGCTCAATTATATTTTGGCCCTAGTGAGTTTTTCCCGCACACAATCTGAAAGTGTTGGCTTATCACCTCGAGCGACTAAGGCGCTTTTACAAGCCGCCAAGGCCTGGGCCTTTTTAGAGGGTAGACATTATCTGGTCCCCGAAGATGTGCAGGCGGTGTTTTGCGCCGTCGCCGAACATAGGCTCAGAACCAGCAGCCAACTGCAGGGAGAAGCAATTTCGGAGCGGATCCTCGCCAGCGTTAATCCCATTTTGTAGCAAGCGCAAATCATCGGAGGAAACCAAGATGGTGAAGCCAGATGGTGAACCAGAGTGAAACGATTGATGGCGCCAATATGGCAGCGTTGGCTCGCACGGCGCCTGCCACCGAGCACTGAGATCACCCTCAGCCACCGCAGCATCTTTATTCTGCCCAGCGGTTTTGGCCTGATTTGGCTTGCACTTGTGCTGCTCTTGTATTTGTTTGGCACCAACTATCAGAACAATTTAGTCATAGGCTTAAGTATTTTGCTCCTTAGCCTGTTTAATACTTGTATTCTCTACAGCTATAAAAATCTCGCAGGATTGCATTTACGGGCCGTTCCGCCGCCTGAAGTCTATGCCGGGGAAACCATCACCTTTCCCGTGTTACTCAGTTCTAATCACATGAGTCATAACGTGAATTTGAGCTACCCACAGAATCTTAGCTTCATGATCAAACAGGTCGGCGCGGACGAAGTTCAGGCCCTAGTTCCCTTCGAGCATGGGGAGCGCGGTATACTCAACCCCGGACGCCTTAAGATTGAATCTTTCTACCCCCTAGGGTTGTGTCGGGCCTGGTCGCATATCGATCTTGATACCCGCCACTTAGTGTATGCCGCGCCCATCGAAGCGCCACTTCACCTTGAAGCCACAGATGACAGCCTTGAAGAAATGCCCCCCAAGTTTGCGGGGAAACACGTTGCCGGCATAGATGAATTTAAGGGACTCAAACCCTATGTGCTCGGTGAGTCCTTAAAGCAAGTGGCATGGAAACAATGGGCACAGGGACGCGGGTTATTGACTAAGGAGTTTGAGCAGCCACAGGGAGATCCCGTTTGGTTAAGATTAAGGCCCGATCCCAAACGGCTCGAATTCCAATTGAGTCAATTAAGCTGGCAGGTCAATAAACTCTCGCAACTCGAACAGTATTTTGGTCTCCTGCTACACACTCTTGAAGGGGAAGACATTATCCTCGCCCCAGCCGTAGGCAATAGCCATAGAGTGGCCTGCCAGAAGGCATTAGCCCTCTACCCCCAGATCGATGTCCTATTCAAACCATCTGGCGGTACCACTCATCCTATCGGGAAAATGTTTAGCAAAAGACGTGATATCCCCACGGTGGAGGATGTGTCCTAATGTTCACCAAGAAACAGGAGATATCGAGCAACCTAGGCTCACCACAGACCGGGGAGAATATCAGCCGCCAAACCCTCTTTTGGTTGCTATTAACCAATCTGGCGGTATTGAGCCCCCAGTTTGATAAAACCACGCCTTGGACACTGGGGATCTGTGCCATTTGCCTCGTGTGGCGCATCGGCATTTATGTGGGAAAAGTCGCTAAACCTCCCCGTTTTTTAGTCACTAGCCTTGCCATTGGCGCTGCAGTAACCCTCGCTTTGGTTTCTGGGGAAATTGGGTTGCTGAATGCCTTAGTCAACCTGCTCATATTAGGTTATGCCTTAAAATACATTGAGATGCGAAGTCTTCGAGATGTACGCGCCGTGGTCATTGTAGGCTATTTTCTGATCGCACTGAGCTTTATCGATCATCAATCTATGCTCAACACTGTGCATTTATTGGGGGTCACAGTGATCAACACCTGCGTACTGGTGACCCTGTATCAAACCAAGCAGTCATGGCAACATACGGCCTGGATGAGTGGCAAATTACTGCTGCAGAGTGCGCCCCTAGCATTATTATTATTTTTAGTCCTGCCTCGCTTTGCACCGCTGTGGTTGGTGCCCAATATGAAAGAGACGCAAACCGGATTATCCGATACTGTGTCTGTGGGGGATATTACTAAACTGACCCGTTCCACTGAACTGGCCTTTCGGGCCAGCTTTCAAGGGACCAATTCTCAAGGCAACAGTTTTCAAGGAAACAGGCCGCGTAATGCCGACCTCTACTGGCGGGCACTGGTACTGGAAGATTATGACGGCCTGACGTGGCGTCAGGAAATCGGCATTAAAAAGCTGCAGCAGGATGCGTTTTTTTTACCCCCTTCTCGGCCCAACCCTGCCGAGCAATTCACCTTAGCAGAATCAAAATTGGCGCAGGAGCCTAAGGTAAACTCAGCCGCGCCGTCCCAGGCTTCCCCTAACCCGCAGACAAAAGTTTATCGCTACCAGGTGATTGCCGAATCCAGCCACCAACCTTGGTTATTTGGTTTAGATCTGGCCTACAGTCAGGATGAAGGCATAGTCAATCTTCCCGATTATCGCCTCTACGCCCTACGGAATGTCGATCAACGTATCAGCTATCGGGTGGAGTCCTGGCCCAATGCACGCATGGATCTTCAGCTCACATCACGGCAAAGAGAACTCAACCTTACGCTCCCTAATGACAGCAATCCCCGCACCTTGGCCCTCGCCCAGCAATTTAACCGCCAGTACCCCGCCCCTAAGCAGCGCCTTTGGGCCATGATGCGTTATTTCAATAGTCAACCTTATTTCTATACCCTCACACCGCCACCACTGGGGCCACAACAGATAGATGATTTTTTGTTTGAAAATAAAGCGGGTTTCTGTGTGCACTATGCCTCGGCCCTGATCTTTATGGCACGGGCAACCGGATTACCCGCCCGCATGGTCACAGGTTATCAGGGCGGTGAATACAATCCCCAGGCGGGATATTTAAGCGTGTACCAATATATGGCCCATGCATGGGCAGAAATTTGGCTAGAGGGCGAAGGTTGGGTGCGGTTTGATCCCACCGCCATGGTGGCCCCCAATCGTATCGAACTGGGTTTTGATGCCCAATTTGATCCTGAGCAGAGTTACCTGCAAGAAAGCCCATTTAGCCCTTTGCGCTTAAAGTCACTCCCTTGGCTGAATGAGCTAAGGCAGCGGTTTGCCAGCATAGATTATTACTGGAGCCTATGGGTGCTTGGCTTTAACCAAGAACGGCAAAATAAAGTATTGAGTAATCTGCTCGGGGAGGTGACTAAGACAAAGGTTGCCGTGTTTATGAGCCTATGTATCGGCCTGATTGGATTGTACATTGCCTACAGTGTGGGCTTATTCAGGGTTAAACAGGGGCAAGATCCCATCAGCGAGCGTTACCAAGGTATTTGCAAACGCCTAGCGAAACACGGGATCCACCGCAGTCCGAACCAAGGCCCCAACCACTTTGCCGCGCAAATCCTAAGCGACTATCGGCATAAAGCGCCCAAGTTATGCGCCCTGTTTAGCGAGTTAACCGAGAGTTACGTCGCCCTAAAATACCAGGACTTGCCGGCTCAGGCTTACCAGCAGCAATTAGCCCTATTTAAAACCAAAGCCAAAGCACTTCATTGGCTGTTGATGCGCCCCAATAAGCACTTAAAATAAGCGCTTAATTCAGCCCGACGGCTAAGGCTTGTTGAATCTTATAAATCAAACACATAGAATTGCTGTTAAGCACATAATTATCACTATTGTCACCCTTTGAGTGACACAAGATCACGGGTTGAACATGTTAACGTTAATCCAGTCGAATCAAATGGAAGTGCTCTGCGCCCATTTAGCCGCATACCTTCGCCAGCGTGTGCCAAGTGCACGCCTACTGCAAAGCGAGCATATTTTGGTGCAAAGTCCCGGCATGTCAACTTGGCTGCGCCTCGAAATAGCCAAGCAGAATGGCGTCGCCGCCGCACTGGAATTTCCTTTGCCATCGAGTTTTACCTGGCAGCTCTGCCACGAGCTATTGCCCAATGTGCCCAAGGATAATGCCTTTACCAAGGCGGCCATGACCTGGAAACTGATGCAACTGCTGCCAAGACGATTAGCCGATGAAGCCTTTGGCCCTTTAAGGCATTATTTAACGTCAAGTTCCCCTGAGTTAACGCAACCGAGCACCGACACACACACCCAAGCCGATGATCCCTTAGATCAGCTTAAGCTCTACCAGCTCTGTGGCCGTATCGCCGATATCTTCGACCAATATTTAGTCTACCGTCCCGACTGGATGTTAGCGTGGGAGCAAAATACCCAGCCCGAAGACATTAAGCTCACTGAAGAACAGGCGTGGCAGCCACTGTTATGGCGCGCTCTGGTGGCCTTTAACCGTGATGAACTCAAGCAAAGCCATTACCACAGGGCCAACCTGCACTCTGACCTGATTGCTAAACTTGGGGATCCCACGACTTCCCTTATCAAGTTACCCCAACGCTTATTTGTGTTTGGTATTTCTTCAATGGCGCCACAAACCCTTGAAGTGCTTTATCATTTGGCAGGCCGCATCGATGTTGTCATCCTAGGGCTCAGCCCCTGTCAGCACTATTGGGGGGATATAGTCGATCCACGTCACCGCGCCCGTATGGCGGTGCAATATGCCGGTAAACGGCAATTGGCCGAGCAATGGGAAGACAAACTTGAGGTGGGCAATCCGTTGCTCGCCAATAACGGCAAAATGGGCCGCGAGTTGCTCGATATGCTGCTCGAACTGCCAAGCGATCACTGTGATTTTGGCCATGATGTTTATTGTGAACCCTGTGATAACCCGAATGATCCCCAGAGTCGGGCCAGCATGCTCCACGGGGTGCAATACGATATTTTAGAGATGCAAACCTTAGATAGAGTGCTCGGCCCAGATACCGCGCTTTACCAAAATACCCGTGCGCGACGCATCCTCAAACGGGACGATGAATCGATTCGTATCATCAGTTGCCACAGCCCACTGCGGGAGGTCGAAACACTGCACGATCACTTGCTCGATCTCCTCGACCGCCACAACCACAACCTAAGCCAAGACCAAACGCCGCTATTACCTAAAGACATTGTAGTGATGCTGCCCGATGTCGCCGCCTATGCCCCCTATATCGATGCCGTCTTTGCCGCCAAGCAAGGGTTAGAATACATTCCCTACGCCATTGCCGACCGCGGCGCCGCCCAGGAATCACCGCTGATCAACAGTTTTTTAAATTTACTGGGCATCAACCAGAGCCGCTTCGGCCTGACCGATATTCTGAGCATACTGGAAGTGCCTGCGATTCTGCGCCGCTTTGGACTCGATGATGACGAGCTGCAACTGATCCGCCGCTGGCTGGATGATGCCGGAGTCCGTTGGGGGCGGGATCAGCACAGTCGCCTTAAACAAGGAGTTCCCGCCTTCGAACAAAACTCCTGGGCCTTTGGGATCCGGCGGTTAATTTTAGGCTATGCCCTCAGTGACGATGCGCCACTCTATCTGGACAACTTAGTAGTCACGGGCGTTGAGGGTCAGTCAGCCCAAGCTCTCGGCAAATTACTCAACTTTATTGAAGTCCTCGATAACACAGCGCAGCAATTTGAACGCCCCCAAACGGGGACGGCACGTTTAGCCGAGTTGAGCCAAATGCTCGATGCCTTCTACGCCACCGATGAGGATGAACGCGAGCAATTACAGGAGATCCGCGATGCCATCGCCGCATTAGAGCAAGAATTGCTCTGCGCCGCCCCAGCCGTCCAGTCGCCTGGGGCACTGTCGTCAGAAGCACTAATGGGGCTGCCTATCGCCAATACACTCACCCTCAGCATTGAGGTATTGCAGCAGTGGTTTAATCAACGCTTAACCGAGTCCCGCGTTGGCCAGCGCTACCTCGCCGGGAGCGTGAATTTTTGCACGCTAATGCCGATGCGCTCGATTCCCTTTAAGGTGGTGTGTTTACTGGGAATGAACGATGGGGTTTACCCTAGGATGACTCACCCTGTGGGCTTTGATTTAATGGCCCACTTTGGGGCCCGTAAAGGCGACAGATCCCGCCGCCTCGATGATAGATATCTGTTTTTAGAAGCCCTGTTATCCGCCCGCGAGCAGCTCTATATCAGCTATATAGGCCGCAGTGAACGGGACAATTCGGAGCGGATCGCCTCTATGTTAGTCTCTGAACTGATTGAGTATTGTCAGCTTTGTTACCTACCAGAAAACCTATTGCCCGAGCTTGACACCACTACAGCTGAAGCTGCAGAAGCCGCCCTATACGGCGTGATTGTCAGCCACCAGCCATTGCAGCCCTTCGATCCTCGCCTGTACCGCGCACCTGCCGCGGGCAGTGAAAAGCCCAATGATGCCAGCATAAAGCAAAGCTACAGCAAACAATGGTGTCCACCCAATAAGCTGTTGCCTCGTCAGCGCTTTATAGATGCCAATACCCAGATCCACAGCTTGGAATACCTGCCTACCGATACCGACAACGCCGTGGATATGGCCAATCTAGAGATAGCCCATGTGGATGTATCAGCCTTAATTCGTTTTTTCCGCAATCCGGCGCAATACTTCTTTAACCGCAGCCTGAAAGTCGATTTAAGCATTCGTATTCAAGCGGATGATAACGATGAACCCTTTGGATTAGATGCCCTCGAACGCTACCAGCTACAGGCCGAGTTACTGGACCATAACATTAGCCAAGGTATTACAGTCGCCGATATCGATTTTATTGAGCGCCTTAAAGCCAAGGGGAATCTCCCCATGCGGCCCTTCGATGAACTCTTGCTACGCCAATATCAGCATGATATTTCACCGTTAATTGGCCGAACCTTATTCCTTAAGGGAGAGCAGCCGAGTCACCATGGAGATATTAAGCTTCACTTTGACCTCGATAATCCCCTAGGCCAAATACGCACACTTCTCCTCGAAGGTAGAATCGACGATATAAGCCCTAAGGGGCTGGTCAATTACCGCCCAGGCAGTGCCCATGGCCGCGATTTGCTGCGCCTGTATATTCGCCATTTATGCTTGATGGCGATGGGCCACACCCAGGCCAGCTACCTGCTCGATATGGGGCATTTCCATGCACTGTCCCCCATTCATCCCGAGCAGGCCCACGCACGGTTAAGGGATTTACTGCACTTATTCTTCGAGGGGCAGCAACATCCCCTGTGCTTTATGCCCAGAACCTCCCTCGCCTACGCCCAAGCCGAGGGCGAACATGTTGATAAATTGAAGGAGGCCGAGCCTGAATGGCTAGATGAACAGGGCGAAATCGGCGAAGGCACAGAGCCGCACTATCAAAGACTGTTTCAGTTCCCCAAGGACTTTACCCAAGCCGGTTTTGGGGCACTGGCGCAGCGCATTTACGCACCTATGGTGAGCTTATATCACAAGGGCACCTTAGCAGAGCTGGAGGACTTTGCCCTTAACGAAGGCATGAATTTAGCCGCTCACGCAGCAGGAGCCAACCCAGAATGCGAACAAGGAGCACAGGCATGAGTCGCCCTACAGGCTTGAACTCTCATCAACAGGTTCAGACCCTCAATCCCTTAACTCTGCCCTTTAGTGGCAGTCGCCTGATCGAAGCCAGCGCGGGAACGGGTAAAACCTACACTATTTCAGGGCTATACCTGCGATTACTCCTAGGTGATATCAATGGGATGGGTGACAGCGACAATCCCCTCACCTGTGAGCAAATCCTAGTCGTGACTTTTACCAATGCCGCTACCGAAGAGCTAAGGGATCGTATTCGCCGCCGTATTCAAGTCGCCTTTAAGTGCTTTTTAGGCCTAAGCGTGGATGACCCCTTCGTTGAAGCGCTTTATCAAAATACCCCAGAGGATCAGCGTCCTATTGCCCTAAGGCGCTTCGATTTGGCATTAAAGTCCCTCGATGAGGCGGCGATTTTTACTATCCATGGTTTCTGTCAGCGGATTTTAGCGGATCTCGCCTTTGAGTCTTCCCTCCTGTTCGAGTCGGACTTTACCTTAGACGACAGCGAGTTTTTACACCATGCGGTGCGGGATTTTTGGCGTGAGACCTGTTATCCCCTGCCCGATGACTTAGCCGAAATCATTGCCAAGGCATTTACGGATCCCGATAACTTAGTCAAACAATTGCGCCCGCTACTCGGGGCGAGCCAAGCGACGCCTCTGGTGCCCACGGCAAAATTTGCCACCTTAGCCCAATCACTGCAGCAAAGTTTAGCGCGCTTTAAATTAGCCTGGCCCCGTGGCCGCGATGGTTTGCTCGAATTGCTCCACAGCTTGCCCTTAAATGGCACCCGATTTGGTAAGGCGAGCGATCAATACCCCAAACTTGCCGAGATGTTCGATAGCCTAGACAACTGGCTCGCCTCGGGTCGTGGACTGCCTTCGCCAAAAGCCCTAGAGGCGTTATCCCTGTCACAGCTAAAACTCAATAAGGGCGGCGTGATCCCAAGTACAGAAGAGGCGCCGTTAATGGCGCATATAGAGCAGCTCGCCACCCTTATCGCCGAGATCAAACCGGCCTTTTTATACAGTGCCAAACTGGGGATAAGCGCGCGTTTTGCCAAGCAAAAGCAGCAAAAAAATGTGCTGACTCCCGATGATCTGCTGACGAGCCTTGAGGCCGCGCTGCGCGCCAACCACCAGACGTTACCAAGGGCCGTGGCGAGCCGCTTTCCGGTGGCGCTTATCGATGAATTCCAGGACACAGATCCATTACAATTTTCAATTTTTTCAAAAATTTACCAACTAGATGGCTCGCAACATTCCAAGGATACCTCTACGGCAGATAAGGCACTTGGCCTACTGATGATAGGCGACCCTAAGCAGGCGATTTATGCCTTTCGCGGCGCCGATATCCATACCTATATCGAGGCCCGCAGGGCCACGGCCGAGCACTATCACTTAGACACGAATTATCGCTCGGGCGCCAATATGGTCGCGGGGGTAAATCATCTGTTTAGCCAGCATCCTAATCCCTTTATCAGTGATTCCATCCCCTTTGAAGCGGTTAACACCCCCAGTGCCGCCAGGCATAAGGTCATAACGGAGAAAATACCGACTGCGGCATCCCTCAGGTTAAGGCTGCTCAGTGAAACCGATAATGGCCTCAATAAAACCTTAGCTAGGCAAATACTGGCGGAGGATGCGGCCGCAGAAATCACTCGATTATTGACCGATGCGGCCAATGGCGAGTGTCTCACCCCTAAGGGGCCATTAGTGGCGAAGGACATCGCCATCCTAGTGCGGGACCGTAACGAAGCGGCGGTGATGAAAACCGCCTTAAACAAACGCCAAATTGGCGCGGTGTTTTTAAGCCGTGACAGCGTGTTTAACACCCTAGAGGCGCGGGAAATGCTGTTGGTGCTGCGCTCATTGGCCGATCCAAAGGATGAGCGCGCCCTACGTAGCGCACTGGCAACTGCATTATTAGGCTATAGCGCAGAGCAAATTCACGCATTTAATCAAGATGAAGAGCAGCGGCAGCAACTATTAGAGCAGTTTTTTAATCTGCACCAAATGTGGCAAAAGCGCGGCATCATGCCCGCCCTATTAAGCCTCGCCAATAGCACTCATCTGATCGAACGTCTATTAGTCACAGGCAACTCGAGTACCGAGGATGGGCAAGATACCCAGGCCGACAACATCGACGGCGAACGGCGTTTAACCGATTTTCGTCACCTTGCCGAGCTATTACAGCAAAAATCCACTGAACTGGATGGCATAAGCGCCCTTCTCAATTGGTATGAACAGCAACTGATTGATAATACAGGCACAGACGAGCAGCAATTGCGACTAGAGAGTGAGCAGAATCTAGTACAGATTGTCACTATCCATAAGAGTAAGGGCCTTGAGTACCCCGTCTGTTTTATCCCCTTTGTCAGTCTTGCGCGGGACAATCGCCGCAGACCTTCACCTATGCTTTACCACAGAACCAATGCCCAGGGTGGGCAAGAATTGGTATGGGATATTGAGGGCACGGACGAAGGCTGGGAGCAGGCCAAGCAGGAAACCTTAGCCGAAGATCTGCGTCTATTATATGTGTCGCTCACCCGCCCCGTTTACCTCTGTTATTTATCGGTTGCCAATCACAGCCGCCAACTTAAAAACGGGCTCAAGAGTCAATTGCATGAAACGGCCATAGGCTATCTGCTGGGCATTGATGACGATAACTGCGACTTTAGCCGCCTGTGCCAAGCGGTGCAGCATCTTACTCAAGACCTTGATGCAATCAATTTTACCCTAGTGCCCGAGCATATCGACCTAAGCTCACTGCCCTCAAGCCAAGATGAGGCGCAGGTCTTAAGCGCTAAAACCGTCACCCGCCACTATCTCACGCCCTGGCGGGTGGGCAGTTATTCCGGCTTAGTCAAAAATACCAGCCAAGGTAAGGCCAAACCAGGCGCCGATGATGAGGCCCTTGGATCACTTGAGCTAAGTGGCGCTGCATTGGATCTAGCGACGCCGAATCTATTAGGGCTAGTCGCCAGCGATCCTCAAACTGCAGAGCAAGATCCCCTCGCCCTGAGCCGCTTTAACTTCGAGCGTGGCGCCAATGCGGGTAGTTTTATGCATTTAGTGTTGGAACTCATTGATTTTACAAAGGCTGAAATCGATTTAGCACAGCATTTACCTAAGGCGATGCTGCAATACGCTATTGCCCCAGAATGGCAAGCCGTGCTGCAGGCTTGGTATTTGGATCTGTTGCATGCACCGCTAACACTTCCCCCCAGTGAAACCGTGCCATCGGATGCTAGTGCTTCACCGCTCTGCCTTGCCAAGCTCGCCCCAAGGGACACCTTAGTCGAGATGGAATTTTACCTGCCCTTAAGTGCGCTTAAGGATACAGAGCTCAATACCCTGTTGCTGCACTATGGCTACCAATCGAATCTCAAGTTTGACGAACTTGAGGGCATGCTGAAGGGGTTTATCGACTTAACCTTTGAATATCAAGGCAAGTTCTATATAGCTGACTATAAATCCAATCATTTAGGTGACTCGTTCCAAGCCTACCATCAGGGTGCACTGCAACAGGCGATAGCCGAACACAGCTACGATTTGCAGTACATTCTCTATTCCTTGGCTCTGCACAGATACCTGGCTTTACGTCTACCAGACTACGACTACGACATGCATATCGGTGGTTGTTACTATCTGTTTTTACGGGGAATGTCAGCGAAGCAGCCGGGATTTGGCGTCTATTATGATAAGCCCCCCAAGGCACTTATTTTCGCCCTTGATGCTTTGTTTAAGCGCAGTCAATTAACTCCCAAAGCGGCAGGAGCCATAGCATGAACACCACACTTGGGCCAAATCTAGCCTCAAACCGGGGTATCATCCACGCTAAAACCGCTGAAAACTGGCTTGACTATGGTGCGGTGCAACTGACCGCGCCCATCGAGGAACTGCTCAAACGCTGGGAATTGGAAAGGCTGCTGACACCGCTCGATCGCCATTTTGCCCTCGAAATGGCCCAGTTACACCCTAAGGATCGACAGGATCCGCTGTTTATCCTGCTGTGCGCCCTACTGAGCCAGCAATTATCCTCCCAACACAGTTGCCTAGTGCTTGCCCACCTAGTGCCACTCAATCCCCTGGCCGAACAATATAGCCATTGTAAACTCACCCTCAGCCTAGAGGCGCTCAACGACAGATTGCAAACCTTTGATGCGATTGGTCATGCAGGTAGTAATAAGCCACTTATCCTCGATAATGGCAGGTTATATCTACAGCGTTATTACCAGTTTGAGACCAAAGTCGCGGCGGCATTAGTGCGGCTCTCACAGCAATCGAGCCTTGAAAATGAACAGGAGCTTAGTGACAATCTAGGGCCGTATTTAGATCAATTGTTCCCAGCGATTGCGGGCAGTATTGAAGAAAAAAAAGCCATTGATTGGCAAAAAGTGGCCACGGCAACGGCGCTCGGTAAAAAACTGGCGGTGATCACCGGTGGCCCTGGCACTGGAAAAACCACCACAGTGACTAAACTGTTGTTATTGCAACAAATGCTTAAGCTTAGGGAAATTCGCCTAGTCGCGCCAACGGGCAAAGCGGCCGCCCGTTTAAGTGAATCCATTAAGGCCTCTAAGGCTCGCCTAGCAAAGGAGTTGCTAACTTTGCCTAAAGCCAGCACGGCGCCCTTAAGGGATAACGCGGCACTGTTAAGTGCGCTAGATCAGATCCCCGAGGAAGCCTCAACTCTCCATAGGTTACTGGGGGTTATCCCCAATTCTGCCCAATTTCGCCACCACGCAGGCAATCCCCTAAGACTCGATCTCTTGATTGTCGATGAGGCCTCTATGGTGGACTTACCTATGATGGATAAACTGCTCAGCGCCCTACCCGAACGCGCCAGCTTAATTTTGCTTGGGGATCAGGACCAACTCGCCTCCGTCGAAGCCGGAGCCGTACTCGCCGATATTTGCGCCGGACTAAAGCGTGAAGATACGCAGTTTGGCGAGCAAGTCATTCCTTGGCAGATGCGCTATTCCAAGGAACAGGCAAACCGGCTTAGCCGCTTAACGGGTTTCGATTTAAGCCCCTATATCAGCGACTCGCCCAAACTTGGCGACAGCCTGTGCATGTTAATGCATAGCCATAGATTTAAGGGCGATGCGGGAATTGGACTGCTCGCCAGCGCGGTCAATCGCTCCGATTTACCGGGCATATTACAGGTATGGCAACGGGGATTCGCCGAACTTAACTGGTTAGAGCATGGGATGGACACTAATGCGACCCAGGCCAAAATCAGTGAGCCTGAAAACAACAGCGGACTCAATGCGCTGCTTGAACAAGCGGTCACTCTCTATGGCAATTATCTCAATCCCTTACTCCAAGGCGCCCGCCCAAGCACCTTTGATATTATCGAATCCTTTAACCAATACCGTATTTTATGCGCCATGCGCTCGGGCAATTATGGGGTCGAAGGGATCAACGGCTATGTCACTTTGGCCCTCGCCAAGGCGAAACTTATCCAGCCACAGCAGGAGTTTTACCTCGGTAGACCCATCATTATCCAAAGCAACGACTATAACTTGGGGCTCTTTAACGGCGATATTGGACTGATTTTACAAGACGAAGACAAACCCGAGCGATTAATGGCCCACTTTATTAAGGCCGACGGCAGCCAACTTAAGGTATTGCCCGCGCGCTTACCACGCCATGAAACCTGCTATGCGATGACAGTGCATAAAAGCCAAGGCAGTGAATTTAATCAAGTAGCCTTAGTGTTGCCGCCTAATCCTAGCCTAGCCCAGTGGCAGTTACTCACCAAGGAATTAGTCTACACCGCTATCACCCGCGCAAAAGCGCATTTTACCTGCCTTGGCACCCAGCCCGTTTTCGAGCGTGCCAGCAGCCAAATCACCCAAAGGGCATCAGGACTTGCTGCTAGGCTTTGGGAATAAGGACCAACATTGAACAATAACGGCATAATTAAACTTCAAAATTTACAGCAGGTTACCGCCCTGTTTGCTGCCATAGCGCCCGAGGCGATTTTGCCCGCAGAATACTATGATAAGACCCGGTATATTCCCTGGTCAGCATTCGATGCGATGCAGGTCTATAACTTAGGGCTTAGAATAAGTATGGATCTGCACTATGATATTTAAGCCCCGATAAGCGCAGACAACTTAGCATCCACCTTGGCCCATTAAAGGGCCAAACACTTGAGTAAAATAGCGAACCTAAGACAGATTTATGCCTAAAAAACCCACATTTAGTCCCGCAAATACCTTAGTCGTGCTCGACTTTGAAACCTCTGGTCTGTCTCCCAATCAAGGGGATCGCGCCATCGAAATCGGCGCAGTGCTCATAGAACAAGGTGTGATAACAGATCGATTTTCAGAGTTAATGAACCCAGGATTTAAGATCAGCGCCTTTATTGAGGATTACACGGGGATCAGCAATCAGATGCTTAAGCATGCGGCGCCTAATCACGAAGTGATGGCCCGTTTTGCTGACTTTATCGGCAATCATCATCTAGTCGCCCATAACGCGGCATTTGACCAACGCTTTCTCGATGCCGAATTTGCCCATATAGGCCATCAATATGCGGGGCAATTTGGTTGCTCTTTGCTGGTGGCGAGGCGTTTATACCCCTTAGCCGTCAATCATCAACTTGCCACCTTAGTTCGCTATAAGCAAATCCCCAGCGACGGCACCTTTCACCGCGCCTTAGCCGATGCGCAGATGGCCGGACATTTGTGGCTTGCCATGCTCGATGACTTGCAACGTGATTTCGCTATTTCTGCCCCGCCATTTAGCCTACTGCAAAAAATCGCTAAAAAGGCAAAAGCCGATGTACCTAAGTTTTTGCGCCAATATGGGGGAAAATAAGCCAATCATGTCACAAGACCGCGAACCATTAATGACCGATACCCCGTTGTGAAAGGTGAGTTATCGATTAGCACAAATTAGTTTGAATAAAGTAGGACATTGGCCTTGCTAACCCCGAGGTGACCATATATGTCCCCTTTTGGTTTCCGTTTTGTTGGAAAAGAGACTAGTGGTTGTTGACGCTATCGGGATGGATCCTGACCAGCGACATTTTCTCGCGCGGCAATTTTCTCGACCAGCGTATCGATCGCAGCCTCCATGGCGCGTGCAGTTTGGTCGCCACTCTGGTTGGTAATAACAAATATGCCCAGATCGTACTTCGGCACGATGTAGACGTAACACTGCGATCGGGGCACTCCACCATGATGAGCATAGTAAACGCCCTTCAGGCGATCGCCGCCGACAATGTTCCAGAAGTAGCCAATGCTGAACTCGGAATCGAATTCGACGAGGCTGCGATGCGATTCCGTCACAACGGGTCCGCCGGCCAGCTGGAATTTAAGGTACTTCACCATTTCTGGGACTGTCGCTTTCACGTTGCCGGAAGCCCCCCAAGGCAACTGCGGCATCGGCGTGGTCGGTACCGGGTTATCGCTGTGATAGCCGACCGCAAGCCGGATCGCTTCGGCATCATTCAGCCTGATGCTAACGTCAGTCATCGCCGCAGAATCGCGTAAAAAACTGCGTAACAACGATTCGTAGTCGCTCTTGTAAACCGTTTCAAGAATATGCGCCGTCAGTTCAGTCCCAGAACTGGAGTAGGAATAATCCTTTCCGGGCATCCGGCGGATCTCGACAGCGTGCAGATCCCTGAAGAAATCTGCCTTGCCATAGTGCGTATAAACGGCATTGAGTTCGAGGGGAGTACGCTGATCAGTGAAGTTCTCGAGCACCGTGTTCACGCGTTCCGGCAACATGTTCGGCAGACCACTCGTATGCGAGAGCAGGTGACGGATGCGAATTGGCTCGCCTTTGTACTGCAGGTTCGGATAGGCTCCTTGCAGATAAATCCGAATATCGTCGTCAAGACCCAGCTTGTGCTCTAGGACGGCATTGGCCATTAAGGTTCCTGCCATGGTCTTGCTCAACGAACCGATTTCGTAGAGGGTCTCATCGGTCGGAGGAGTTGGCTTTCCGGCTTCCATGTCGCCGCGGTGACGGATAAATTCCTTGCCTCTATATACAACTCCGATCGAGGCCGAGTGGAGCAACGGCTGCTCGATCAGCGTTGCGGCAACCTCATCGATTTCCGTCCCCAGATCTTTCGTTGTCGGCACATGCTCACCCGAACAGCCCGTGGTCAAGAGCGCGACAGACAACACGAAGTAGCTAAGCCACTGCCTGTTTCGTGTCGTCATCGAAGTTGCTTGCGTGCGTCGGCGCTTAAAGGGGAATGTGGGCAGGGCTCTTAAGGTAGCCGATTGCCCAGTGCAGAGGCCCACGCCAGCATCTGTTCTAGTGGTTGAGCTTGTTCGAAGGTTACGGGAGCGGCCATAGCCGCTAAGAGCAAGAGCTAAAATTTCAGCCATCGACATGGTCTAACGCCTTAGTTTTTATGCGCTGCACTGTTTACTTCATTAGACCAGTATAAACGCGTATTGTTAACTAACTGTATTACAAAGAACTTATTAGTTTTCCATCAAATACGCCATCCGGGAAAACGCGCACGCGCGCAACTTGCTGCGAGTCGAGCGCCGAAGGCGCATTGTGCTGGCATTTGTTAGCCATTAACCGCACTCGTTAGTGTTAATGCGCTGATAACCCAAAACACCAACCATGATAAATGCTTACCTTTAGTGTAGTAAGCAGAAAAAACGCCACTTAGAGCAAATATAATGCTGACAGTAAAAAGTAATATTCTCGAATCAGGCAGTAACACTAAGAGTGCCGCAAAACCAAACCAAGCAAAACTTGTTATATGCCACGCAAACCGAAGAGTACCTTTTGTAAATTGATCACTTCCGAAAATATGTGGCAAATTGTCACGCTTAAACAAACGGATCAGAATGTAGCGTTCACCAAGGATCGAATGAACTAAACCACATAAGATAAGTAATAATGACGCAATGATTAACAAAATGCCTCCTACCGGCTAATGTCTTTTATGCGCTACGCTGTTTGCAGGGCATAAATCGCTTTTAAATATGGCCTCATCGGCTTAACTCCATAAAACTGGCCGCTTTTGCAGCTATTTGATATAAAAATTTATGCTCTCTTACGCTATCGAATATGGCAGTATTGACATAATTAATCATCTAGCAGTTTTGATTAAAAATAGATTTATAGCGCCGCTATTGGCGTACTGTCTATGCCGCAGGAACTACGGACCACTAATGTGGTTGGAATAAGTTGTGGGCTGACTTCGATACCGCGGATCAGCTTAAGCACACTCTCCACTAAAATTTCGCCGGCTAACTGGGTATTTTGTTTAATGGTCGTCAATGGTGGGTTGGCAAAGCTGGCAACGGGAATATCGTCATAACCGACCACGGCAACCTGTTCCGGCACCGCTATCCCCTTTTCTTTGAGTGCTCGAATAGCGCCGATGGCAATTAAATCACTGGCGGCAAAAATCGCATCAAATTTCGCGCCCCGTTCCAGCAGTGACATAGCCGCATCATAGCCCGAGCTTTCAGTGCTAATGGCCGATACTTGTTTACTGCTATCAACGGGAATATTGGCCATGTGTAAGGCTTTAACATGCCCTAGGTATCTATCCCTAAACTCGGGACTGTGGCTCGATGCATCGCCTAAGAAGGCAAATGCTTTACGTCCAAGGGAAATCAAATGTTCTGTCGCGATTAAACCGCCCTGATGATTATCGCAACCGATTGACAATACGGACTTATTGTTGTGTTCAGCCCCCCAAATCACAAAATGGGTGTTTTGGGCCAATAACCGTTCGAGCTTTTGCTCGTAGTCCATATAGTCGCCATAGCCGAGCAGAATAATGCCATCGGCCTTATTACTGTCCTCGTAATCGGCATGCCAGTCGCTGGATAATTGCTGAAAAGAAACAAGTAAATCATAGCCTTGCTGCGCTGTTGCCCGGGTGATAGACCCTAACATCGACAGAAAAAAAGGATTGATTAATGAGTCATCATTGGTGGGATCTTCACATAATAACAGCGCCAATGTATGGCTATTTTGGGTGCGAAGATTACTGGCATTTTTATCGACTTTGTAGTTCAACTCCTTCGCAATCGCTTGAATTCGCTGACGGGTCTCTAAATTGACTAACGGGCTGTTTCTCAGGGCACGGGAAACCGTTGACTGGGATACACCAGCACGATAAGCAATATCGATCGAGGTCGCTTTCGATGCCATAGCGGGTTTTTAACCTTAGTTATTATTTTGCGACGATACTAAAACAGTTCAATCAACTTGTATAGACGAATGGTTTAGCATTCGTCTTACAAGCACTTATCTGCTTAAATGCCCAACTGATCCAGCAGATCATCGGCGTCAACATCATTTAATTGGCTGGCGATTACGGGCTTATCGGCCATCTTAGTCCAGGGTGAAACTGTGCTCGATATGGCAGTATTGTTGCCATTTTGACCATGTTGTTCCAACAGGCTATCTGGATCGAATTCTTCATCGTATTCAAACTCATCTAACTTAATAAATTCAGTTTTATCCATGGCGAATTCGAGGTAAAAAATATGGTTATTCTCGGTTTTAAAAGACACTCGCCTCGCCACGGGATCGTCGAGATTGGCATCGATAGAAATGGTCAACTCTTTGTTAATCGTTAACATTTTTGGCTGACTCTGGCTGATGGACGTCTGTAATTCCTTAGAGATTTTATTGATAAAATCACCGAGGATCTGGTTCATCAGCTCTCCCATCACGTTGCCGACTTCATCGGAGGTGTGGGAAAACGCCAATTCCGCTTCCGGCATCCCCATGTTCAACATATAACGGCGGTAGATTTCAATCGCGGCGGAGGCGGAAAAGTTGATGACAACTAGGCCCGAAAATCCACCATCAAAAATAGAAAAGCAGCCAAGATCGGGTTTAAGGCGGGTACGAGTGATGCTTTGTACCATACCCGCATGGCTCACATGGCTAGCGCTGGTATGGGATAGCACATGGGCTACCGAGTGGCATAACTTCAGTAAAATATCATCCGAAGTGACAATTGTATTTGTAGTCATAATCGATTCTCAAACTAAACAGTAAATTAATCTTGCGCGTAAATACCTAAAAAATCAAAACTAAAACAATTGATTAGCTGAGTTTTGCCCGCGATGCAATTTAACTATACCATAACCTATTGATATTTAATCATTCACCGTGCAACTGAATGATGGCTATTACGACTTAATAACAAGCTAGGTCACTTGGCAAGCGATTCCATCATCCTCGCCTTATCAATATCCTGCTTAAGATCAAAAAACACTAATATTCCTAACGGCTTTACACGAAATTTGAACATACGCGATTCTCTTAAAAAACATTCGCAGGTATATTGTGGCGCAATATCTTGCTCGTCTAAGGAACCCAAATGATCACATTTTTGCGTCGATTTACCATACTGCAACGGCTGATGATGATGTTAGTCATGGCAGCCATTGGCACTGTATGCTTCGCGAGCTTCTCGATTAAAGAACAGTACAGCAATTTAATCGATCAAAAATGGCTGCAAATTGATGGTCAATTAGGCAGCATCTTAAGTGTTGTTGATGTATATCGTCAGGATGCACTCAACGGTAAAACCACCGAGGAGGAGGCCAAAAAGACCGCTGCCGCCTTGATCAATCAAACCCGCTATGCCGGTGCCGGTTACTTTATTGTGATCGATGATGCCAATCAAATATTGGCCCATGGTGAAACCCGCGAGCTTATCGGAACATCGGCGCTCAATTATCGCTTACCCAATGGCACAAATCCGTTAGCGACTATGTTGTCCTTAGCCCGCAGTCAGTCAAAAACCTCCTTAGAATATCCCATCGTCAACCCTGTCACTAAGGTGATTGAGGATAAGCTGGCCACCGCTCATTATTATCCACAGTGGGGCTGGACTATTATCACAGGCGCGTATCTGAGTGATGTTAAGCAAAGCTTAACGGCGGTGATCATTGATTATCTGATTATTATGTTTTTAATTTCAGTGCCTATTTTTGCCTTTTTCCTTGTGCTGAACCACTCGATTACCTCGCCGCTTAACGCTGCCATCGACGCACTAGAGGATATCGCCCAAGGTGAAGGTGACTTGAGCCAACGCTTAAGCACCCAAGGTAAAGATGAAATTGCTCACCTTGCCCTCGCCTATAATCTCTTTGCGCAAAAAATTGGCGATATGGTGGGCCATTTACAACCCCTAGGACAATCCCTCGATAACGATGCCAAACAGTTAATGCTGGCGGTTAAAGAGTCCAATCAAAGTGCGGAACATATCCACAGAGAAACGGGCAGTGTTGCCACCGCGGTCAATCAAATGCTCTCGACCACCCATGAGATGGCAAGTAATACTCAGCAAGCCGCGGATGCCGCCACCAGCGTTAAAGATCAAGCCGAGCAAAGCCAAGTGGTTATCGATAACACTGTGCGCAACACTGAAAAACTCGTACTAGAACTCAAAGCCTCCGAGGCCATTACCCAAAAACTGGGGGTTGCATCTGAGCAAATTGGCAGCATTCTCGATGTGATCCGGGGTATTGCTGAGCAGACTAACCTGTTAGCGCTCAATGCTGCCATCGAGGCCGCAAGGGCGGGCAGTCATGGTCGAGGATTTGCCGTTGTCGCCGATGAAGTGCGCGCACTGGCTAATCGCACCCAGGACTCCACCAACGAAATTCAAAAAATCATCACCGAAATTCAAACCGGTGTCGGCTCAGTGATGAAGAGCAACAGTCAAACGCAACATCAATCCGATGAACTCCAGGCCCAGGCCCGTGAAGCCGGTAAAGCGATGGCGGCGATTTTACAGCTTATTGCCCATATCAGCGACATGAACACCCAGCTTGCGAGCGCGACCGAAGAGCAATCCCTTGTGACCGAGGAAATCAATCGCAACATTTGTAATATCTCGGAGTTGACCGAAGTGTCAGTCACGGCGAACGAAGGCAATAGCCGCGCCGCCCAATCACTCCAAAATATTAGCCAAGATATGTCACATACCTTAGGCCAATTCAAAATCTGATCTGCGATACTCAATAAAACACTTATGTAGTAAAAGGAGGCGTTTAAGGACGCCTTCTTTTAGTTTACACTGCTGCCTATCTTGGAATTGCTGTTATAGGGTATGCTGTAACCAAATTCAAACTAGGCTGCCTAACTTGCAGTGCCGATTGAGGAAGCATCAATGCGCATGACCTTAGCCGTCCACACACGGCAATACACTATCCATAGTTTTAGCCCTAATGCCCAATTACCCAGTGAGGTATTTGCAGAGGACGTGTATTTTATCGGCAAGACGGAGGAAGGCCTTACCCTAGTGATTTCCAGCGACATTAAACTCGACAGTCTCGAACAGGAGCCAAACTGGTGCTGCTTAGAGGTTTTAGGGCCGTTGGGATTTTCAATGACAGGCATTCTTTCTAAGGTTTCAGGCACCCTAGCGGACGTGCAAATCAGTATTTTTGCGCTTTCAACCTTCGATACCGATTATATTCTCGTGAAGAAGAATCGCTTAACCAGTGCGATTGCCGCCTTAAAAAAACAGGGCTACCAAATTATCGAGCCAGAAGCTGCACCGTAATACGCCCATAAGAGTCTATCCAATATGTACGAAAAATCTGTCACTATCACCGCAAAACATGGTATCCATACCCGCCCAGCGGCACTCTTAGTTAAAGAAGCTAAGACCTTTGATTGCGATGTCTTAGTGGAATGCAACGGTAAACAAGCCAGTGCTAAAAGCTTGTTTAAATTACAAACCTTAGGTTTGTACCAGGGGGTTACTGTGAGAGTGTTTGCCGATGGCGAGCAGGCACAGGAAGCCGTTGAAAAAGTGTCTGAACTCTTAATTACCTTAAGTTAAACTTTGCTGTTACTGGCAGCTAAGACTCGATTGTAGGAATAAATATGTCGATTACGGGGATCATAGTGTCATCGGGTATTGCCTTTGGACAGGCACTGCACCTTAACCACACCGAAAATCACCTCGATTATCGCCCTATTCCCCTGTCACGGATCCCGCAACAGCAAAGCAAATTTGTCAAAGCATTACAAGCGCTTCAACAGCAACTCAGCCACAGCCAAGCCAAACTCGAGAGTGGGTGTGAAAATTTTCAGTTGATCGAGGCCGATTTGTTACTGCTGCAGGATGAAGAACTCCACGATCAAGTCAAGGAGGCCATCCGCACCCTGCAATTATCGGCAAGCGTTGCGGTAGAACGTATTTTTGCGCATCAAGCCAACGAATTAGAATCATTAGACGATCCTTACCTTGCCAATCGCGCACAGGATGTCCGCTGCCTAGGGCAACGCCTCGTCGCCGCCATTAATGGCCGATTAGATCAAGGGCTAGAAAAACTGACCGCGCCGACGATTCTGCTGGCACAGGATCTCACCCCCGCCGAATTTGCCCTGTTACCTAAGGAGCATATTAGCGGTATCGTCCTTAAAACTGGCGGCTTAACTAGTCACACGGCCATTTTGGCCAGAGCCGCGGGCATACCGGCGATTTTAAGCTGTCAGTTTGATGCCGAGTTTATCCCCAATGGCACGCCATTAGTGCTCGATGCGCTCAACGGCGAACTATGCGTTAACCCAAATCCCGAGCAACAGGCACGCTTAACTGTCACCCTGCACCATGAGCAGGCAAGACGCGCCGCATTACAGGCCTATCGGGATGTTCCCGCTAAGACGCTTGATGACCACCAGATTGGGCTTCTCGCCAATGTTGGCAACCTAAACGATATCACCCATGTGAGTGATGTCGGCGCCGACGGTATTGGCTTATTTCGTACCGAGTTTATGTTGATGAACGTCAGCACCCTACCCGATGAAAAAGCCCAATACAGCCTCTATTGTGAAGCCTTGCATGCCTTAGGGGGAAAAACATTTACCATCAGGACCTTAGACATAGGTGCGGACAAAGAATTACCCTGCCTGTGCCAAGAGATTGAAGACAATCCGGCCTTAGGCCTGCGTGGCGTGCGTTACACCTTAGCTCACCCGGAGCTGTTTAAGACCCAGATCCGTGCGATTCTGCGGGCCGCCAACCACGGCCCTATCCGGCTAATGTTTCCTATGGTGAACCAAGTAGAAGAACTCGATCAGATTTTTCAGCTTATCGCCGAATGCCAGGATGCCCTCGAGGAGGAAGAAAAAGGCTACGGCGAGCTAAGTTACGGTATCGTCGTTGAGACACCCGCGGCCGTGCTCAATCTTACCTCCATGTTACCTAGACTCGATTTTGTCAGTATTGGCACCAATGACTTAACCCAATACGCCATGGCGGCGGATCGCACTAATCCACAACTCACCCGGGACTATCCTTCGCTCTCACCCGCCATTTTAACCTTAATCAAAATGACCATTAGCCAAGCTAAGCAAGCGGGTGTAAAAGTGTCCCTTTGCGGTGAACTGGGCAGCTCGCCCATGATGATCCCGCTGTTACTCGGCATGGGGCTTGATGAACTCAGTGTCAATTTAAACTCACTGCTAGAAGTGAAGGCCGCCATTTGCCAAGGTCATTTTGAACAATTTTCAGAACTGGCGCACACCGCGCTGCAACAAGATCGCATTGCAAGCCTACAGCAGTGTATAACAAGCTATAAATATTGAAATTTATTCGTTATGCTGCTTCACAAACCAAAAGAACAATGACAAAAACAAGCAAAAGGGGCTCAACATCATGGGATTTCTAAGCCGAATAAGGCGATTGGTATCGGGACAGGCCCATTTGGCCGGCGGCATCATGGTCTATGCCCCCGTGAGTGGCGACATAGTGGCCATTGAAAAAGTCCCCGACGTGGTTTTTGCCGAAAAAATTGTCGGTGACGGCATAGCCATCGCCCCTAAGGGTGAACTGATCCTCGCGCCAATTGATGGCACTATTGGTAAAATTTTCGAAACAAACCATGCGTTTAGCATAGAATCGCCCCAAGGTTTAGAATTATTCGTTCATTTTGGTGTCGGCACAGTCGAACTTAGGGGTAAAGGATTTAAGCGTTTGGCCGAGGAAGGTCAGCAGGTCAAAGTGGGCGATCCTATCCTGTCATTCGATATTGATTATCTAAAAGATCAAGTAGATAGCTTGCTCACCCCCGTAGTGCTCGCCAATATGGAAGACGTAAAATACCTAGATAAAGCCCAGGGAAGCGTGACCGCCGGCAAGGATGTGATCTTTACGGTACAGCTTTAATTCTCCGTCGGGGAAGCATAAACAGTTGTAAAGGGCGCACATATTTGCGCCCTTATCTATTCATGGGGTCTATTGCTGGATCAGGCTATTCATCCTCTCCGTCACTCAAATCGTCAAAATACCAGTAGCCTAAATTCACCCATTCAGTCAGTTGTGCCCGAAATTCGGCATTGTTTAACCAAGGTGCCAGCACCGCCTTACTTAACAGATTGCCATCACAGAGTAGCGGGATGACGTCAGCCAATTCAGCAGGCAGTTGGTAGCGTTCACCATTGATAAACACTATGCCCCGCTCAAGGCTTATCTCAAAATACAGGCAACGTAAACCGCCCAGGCGAATAAGTGGCTGCTCGTCTAGCCAAGCAAGCACCTCATTCTGGGTAATATCCAGCGGCTCATCGGGTAAGTCTAAGGCACATTTTGACTGGGTTAAGTAGCGGCCGGAAAACTCACTGACCAAGTCATCATTTAATACTTGGGTGAGTTGTGTCCGTAAACGCGCAAGATCGGCCTTGTCGACACAACCACTGCGGCTGGAAAGCTGGCGGTCGGGATCTTCAATCTGCTGGGCACCTAAATCATGTTCAGATAAATGATCCGCTAATGCACTGACCATATCCTTTGCCGAAGCCGTACGATAACCCACCGAAAAACTTAATGATTCTTCGAGTGTTATCCCATCGTGGGGAAACCCAGGGGGGATATAAAGGATATCGCCGGGCAATAACTCGGTATCGATTATCGGCTCAAAGGCTTCGGTGTGCAGCAGCGCAGGATGGGCGGCAAACTCACGGTGCGGGCCACGATCCCCCACTCGCCAGCGGCGGCGTCCTGAACCCTGACAGATAAATACATCGTAGAGATCGATATGCGGCCCGACACCACCGCCTGGAGTCGCATAGCTGACCATCACATCATCGAAGCGCCAACGGGGAATAAAATCAAAGCATTGTATTAATGCTTCGGCATCGGGTAGCCAGTTATTCAGCGCCTGCACTATCAAGGTCCAATCCCGCTCTCCGAGTTTTTCATAGGAATCAAAGGGACCAAACTCCGCATGCCATTGCCCCGCCTGCTGGTAAACTCGCCGCGATTCGACTAATTCATCCATCGCTAAGCCTGCCAATTCCTCAGGGGACACTAAATCTTGAAAATGCTTAAATCCTTGACGGATCACCAGTGGCTTTTTCTGCCAGTACTGGGCTAAGAACGCTGCGGGGGTTAAACCGTTAATATCGAGTTGCATGGATTACTCACGGACAAAACTGGGATTGATAATGATGAATGCTAACAGGAACCTAAGGGGAGAAAGCTCGATGGGATCAACAAAGTGTTAAGTCCTTTGATAACCGTGGCCCCAATAAAAAGGCCAAGTGTGGAATGCACTTGGCCTTAGTCTTAATGGTTCATATCTAAGCGATTAGAAACCTTCTACCCCTTTCATATCAGGGAGATGGTGGGCAATGCCCTTATGGCAGTCGATACAGGTTTTTTCTCCGCTCGCCAGCGAGGTGGAGTGCATCTGCGCCGCCCGAGGTGATTGGCGAGTAAAGTCCATATAGGTAAAGTTATGGCAGTTTCGACACTCTAAAGAGTCGTTTGCCTTTAACCTTTCCCACTCGTGCTCCGCCAGTTCACGACGTTTGCTTTCAAACTTCTCACGGGTATTAATAGTACCAAACACTTTACCCCACACTTCCTTAGAGGCCTGCATCTTGCGGGCGATCTTATCGGTCCAATTGTGTGGCACATGGCAATCGGGACAAGTCGCACGCACACCACTGCGGTTAGTGAAATGGATAGTCGTCTGTAACTCTTGGTAGACGTTATTTTCCATTTCGTGGCAACCGATACAGAAAGCTTCTTGGTTGGTGGCTTCAAGCGCGGTGTTAAAGCCCCCCCAAAAA